>Ga0308421_1000045_pt1 | contig 63856 bp, 49 predicted proteins | sample HotsprSampleMS60_FD_203673 | JGI IMG/M metagenome (GOLD analysis project Ga0308421, IMG submission 203673) | Hot spring phototrophic mat microbial communities from Mushroom Spring, Yellowstone National Park, Wyoming, United States - 20090730_MS60 ...
TCGTGGTGATCGAGCAGCCGGTCACCTTCCAGAGGGAGTGAAACTGGGCTCTCGCCGCCAGCGACGCGAAGGGAAAAACGTCTGATCATCGCCGTCGCCCGTTCTACAGCCTTTTCCACCTCGGGTGACGGCTTTTCCTTGTGTTCGAAATGTACACTTCTCACGGTGAGCAGATATGCCTGCGCCGGAGCCGAGCCGTACACTGCCTGCGCGATGTAGCACAGTTCGGCGGGGCCCACGGAGTGAGTGAAGGAAGCGTTGGCAGAGGGTGTGGCGGTGACGGTTTCCAAGTCCAGCTTCCCCACCGGCTCCCCCTCTCTCGCGTCGACGAAAACAGCGACCCGGCACCGACTGAGCGGCTCGGCAAGCTCGGGAGTCAGCTGGTGACTGACGATAACCTTTACACCATCCACAGGTTCCTCGATCAGACGCTCTGCGACCCACCAGCCGAAGCCGTCATCTTGCCGAAGGGTATTGCCGTAACCGATGACCAGAATGGGGCAGGTCATGTTTGCCTCGGGATACCTGTTCACCTGGAGGGCGAGGCTCCTGCCGAGCCGTTTGGCACTCACCGGCAGGTTCGCCCTCCCAATGGTCAACCTATCCGATTACCGCCTCACCTCATCCAGAATCTCGCCGTTGGGTGAGAGCAGCTGGATGTGCAGGGGCATCTGTCCGACAGCGTGCGTCGAGCAGCTCAGGCAGGGGTCAAAGCAGCGTATCACGGCTTCTACCCGGTTCAGCATTCCTTCCTGAATCTGGTCGCCCTTCACGAAGTGCTTCGCCGCCTGCAGGATGCCCCGATTCATGGCGAGGTTGTTGTGTCCGGTGGCGATAATCAGGTTCGCCCAGGTAATCAACCCATCCTTATCGATGCGATAGTGATGGATGAGCGTGCCCCGAGGCGCTTCGGCCACGCCGATGCCCTCGCTGCGGTTGGATCCCGCAACTGCCTGCACGCGCGTGTCCAGGATATCGGGTTCGTTCAGCAGCTGCTGGATGCGCTCCAGTCCGTACAGTATCTCGATGAGGCGGGCATAATGGTAGTAGAACGAGCTGAGCACCGCCCCTCGCTCCAGCGCACGAAACTCCGCCCATGCCTCATCGGCACGTGGCGTACCGCATCGGTCTATCAGGTTCAACCTTGCCAGCGGACCCACCCGGTACACTCCCTCGGGATAGCCAATCGGCTTGTAGTAAGGGAACTTCAGGTAGGTCCACGGTTCGACCGCCTCACCGATATAATGCTCGTAGTCGTTGGGGTCAATCTTGTCGGCGATAACGTTACCGGCGGAATCGACCACGCGAAGCACGCCGTCGTAGTGTTCCAGTGCGCCCGTTTCGGTCACCAGTCCCATGAACAGCGAGGGGAAGTTCGCGAAGGTCTGTATCTCTTCGCTGAACTGGTTCATGGTGTTTTTGAACCAGGCGATAGCGCGCTGGGTGATATCGATACCTTCGGGGATGCTTGCCAGCATCTGCTCGCGCTTCTCCGCGCTGAGCGGTTGGGCTACCCCACCCGGCACAATCCACGATGGGTGAATGCGCTTGCCCGCCAACCACTCGATCATCTGCTGACCAATCTGGCGCAGACGGATGCCATCGCGCGCCATCTGCGGGTTTGCCTGAATCACGCCCACGATGTTGCGCACGGCAGGGTCGGCGTCCATGCCCAACAGGAAGTCAGGTGACGAGAGGTGGAAGAAGCTGAGCGCGTGCGACTGTACCAGCTGAGCGAGATTGAAAATGCGCCGCAGCTTCTCCGCCGTTTCCGGGATTCGCACCGCCAGCAAGGCATCGCACGCCTTGCCGGAGGCGATGAGGTGGCTGACGGGGCAGATACCGCAGATGCGCGCGGTCAGCGCGGGCATTTCGCTGAATCGCCGCCCCTCGCACAGCTTCTCGAATCCGCGAAACTGGGTGATATGGATACGTGCATCGCGCACGATGCCCTGTTCATCCAGTTGGATGGTGATTTTGGCATGTCCCTCGATGCGCGTGATCGGGTCTATGGTCAACGTTTGAGCCATTGTGCTACCTCCTTACGCTCCAAAGCGCGTCAGCTTCGCCATGTCCGGCATCCGGTCTGCCAGAAGGTCGCTGAGCGCGAGGAAGATGGTCTCTGCCGAAGGCGGACATCCGGGAATGAACACGTCTACCTTCACCACTTCGTGTACCGGACGCGCCTTTTCGATGAGCGCGGGAATGACCTCACGCGGCACCTGCGGGTGTAACGTGACGTTTTCGAGGTACGCCCGCTGTAATACCGCGTTTGCGCCGAACGGGTTGCGCATGGAGGGCACGTTACCGGTCACCGCGCAGTCGCCAAAAGCCACCAGTATCTTCGTGCGCTCGCGCACCATTCGGATCTTGTGCAGGTCTTCCTCACTGCTGACTGCCCCTTCGACCAGGGTGATATCCACCTCTTCAGGAAACTCCTTCAGGTCTACCAGAGGGCTGTATACTAAATCCGCCTGCTGGAACACCTCTACCAGCCGCTCGTCCATGTCCAGAAAGGACATGTGGCAACCGGAGCAGCCGTCCAGCCATACGGTTGCTATGCGTTTCTTGCTCATCGCCGTTCCTCCCGCATCATGGTGAGGTAGGGCAGAAACTGCCGCTTCTTCAGCCGCTCGTAGACTGGCTTGCCCTTCTCAAACAGCGCACCGGTGGGGCAGACGTTCACGCACTTGCCGCAGCTGGTGCAGGTTTCGGACTCGCCCCATGGCTGGTTCAGGTCGGTAATGACCCGGCTGTCTATACCACGTCCCATCACATCCCATGTGTGCGCGCCCTCGATCTCGTCGCACACGCGCACGCATCGCGTGCACAGGATGCAGCGGTTGTGGTCCACCACGAATCGCTCGTGGCTGGCGTCTGCTGGCAGGCGCGGGAAACGATAGGGCACGCTGACATGCGTCATGCCCAGTATCTGCGCCATGCTCTGCAGCTCGCAGTGTCCGTTCACCACGCACACCGAGCAGATGTGATTGCGCTCGGAGAAGAGCAACTCCAGCACCATCCGGCGGTACTTCTGCAGTCGCTCGGACTGCGTGTATACCTCCATCCCCTCTTCTACCCGCGTCACGCACGCAGGTAGCAGACGCGATACCCCCTTTATCTCCACCAGGCACAATCGGCACGCGCCGATTGGGGTCAGCCCTTCCAGGTTGCACAGCGTCGGGATGAAGATGCCGTTTTGCCGGGCGACCTCGAGGATGGTCTCGTCTTCACGACCGCTCACATCGCGGTCATCTATCTTCAGCGTTTTGACGCGAACTGGCTGATTCATCTATTCTCCTCCTAATGACGCATCTGGCATACCCCGGCGGGGCACTGCTTGTCCACGATGTGGGCGATGTACTCATCGCGGAAGTACTGGAGCGTGCTCAGCACGGGGTTGGGCGCGGTTTGTCCCAGCCCGCACAGGCTGGTGTACTTCACCATGTCGCACAGCTCCTCCAGCAGGGCAAGGTCATCCATCGTTGCCTGACCGGAGGTGATCTTATCCAGCAGGTGGTACATCTGCGCGGTACCAACGCGGCAGGGCACGCACTTGCCGCAAGACTCGGTGACGCAGAAGTCCATGAAGAACTTCGCCACGTCCACCATGCAGGAGGTTTCGTCCATCACGATCATACCTCCTGAACCCATGATGGAGCCGACCTTCGCCAGCGACTCGTAGTCCACAGGCATGTCGAGGTACTGTTCGGGGATGCATCCGCCCGAGGGACCACCGGTCTGCACCGCCTTGAATTTGTGTCCATCGGGAATGCCGCCGCCGATGTCAAAGATAATCTCGCGCAGGGTGATGCCCATGGGCACCTCGATCAAACCGGTGTTCCTCACGCGTCCTGCCAGCGCGAATACCTTAGTGCCCTTACTCTTTTCCGTGCCGATGCTGGCAAACCAGTCGCCCCCATTACGGATAATAGGCGCGACATTGGCGAAGGTTTCTACATTGTTGATGAGGGTGGGATAACCCCACAATCCGTATTCGGCTGGGTAGGGTGGACGCGGACGGGGCTGTCCGCGTTTGCCCTCGATGGAGGCGATGAGAGCCGTTTCCTCGCCACACACGAAGGCGCCTGCGCCAAGACGGATGTCCACATGGAAGCTGAAGGTAGTTCCGCAGATGTTGTTGCCCAGCAGACCGAGGCGTTCCGCCTGCCGGATAGCGGTGCGCAGTCGCTTGACAGCCAGCGGATACTCGGCACGTACGTAAAGGTACCCCTGACTGGCGCCTACCGCGTATGCGGCGATTGCCATGCCTTCCAGCACGCGGTGTGGGTCGCTCTCCAACACGCTGCGGTCCATGAAGGCGCCGGGGTCGCCTTCATCGGCGTTGCAGATCACGAACTTGCGACTGCCTCCCGCTTTGGCAACGGTGCTCCACTTCAAGCCCGTTGGGTAGCCTGCGCCGCCGCGTCCGCGCAGTCCGCTGCGGGTAATCTCGTCAATCACGTCCTGAGGGGACATGTCTTCCAGCACACGCGCCAGCGCAGTGTAACCGTCTCGGGCGATGTAGTCCTCTATCTTCTCGGGGTCGATGACCCCGCTGTTTTCCAGCACAATCTTGTACTGCTTGGTGAAGAACGACATATCCGAGGGGCATACCAGCCGCTCCACGGGCTTCCTCCCCAGGCTTTGCACGATGTCGGCAGCATCTGCCTCGGTGACATTCTGGTACATCACGCCGTCGGGTTCCACAAGCATGAGCGGACCCGCAGTGCACAACCCGAGACAGCCTACCCCTTTGACCTCGCACTCGCCCTCCAGTCCGCGCTGGGCGATTTCGTTTTGCACAGCCTCCCGAACGCGGTCGCTGCCTGCGGACAGACACCCTGCCGCGACGCATATCTTGATGCGATGTCGGGGTTCAGGGCGAGCCTCTTCCTGAGACTCTGCCAGCTTACGCAGTTCCTCTGGGGTCATTGGTCTGTCCACCTCCCTATCCGTTGTAGTGCCTCCTCGGGCGTGACTTTACCTGCCACCTCGCCGTCGAAGACCACTGCGGGCGCCAGACCACATGCGCCGATGCAGCGTGCTGTGAGCAACGACAGCTTGCCGTCTGCTGTGGTCTCGCCCGGCTGAATCTGGTATTTCTCCGAAATCGCAGCCACCACCTGAGGCGCGCCCTTGATATAGCAGGCGGTTCCCATGCATACCACGCAGGTATGCTCGCCCTGAGGCTTCAGGGTGAAAAAATGGTAGAAGGTAGCCACTCCGTATACCTTGCTCAAAGGCACCCGAAGTGCTTTGGACACATATTCCAACGCCTCTGTCTCCAGATACCCGAACGTCTGCTGGACAGAGTGCAGGGTTTCAATCAACGCGTTGGGACTGTACCCGTGCCGACGCATGGTGGCTTCCACAATCCGCCATCGTTTGTCATCCGAAGGCGGAGACGGTTTCGTGAAATGCATCTTTTTCGCTTCCTCCGTCTGTAGTGTGATGTGCTATCCTTGGGGGCGAAGGGGAAAGTCGCAGAACCGACGAAAATCCCGGCTTTCTGCGATCGGAGAAACGTCTATGTTGAAGTGGCTTCTTTGCCACCTATTCTTCCCTCACACGGCCCCTCATCTCACACAGCACCTTTCGCTTCTCGGCTACTAAACAAGGTTGCATCCAGCTGCTGTGCTTCTACTATTTTGATAAACTACATTTACTTGCATCTTTAGTATACCATATTAACTCTGCAGTTGCAAGGAGATACCGAGGGTGTCCAATCTTGAACTTGCCCGTGGTTTATGCTAATCTTTTGATACAGCAGTAGGAGTTACGCAGTTGCAATGAACAGGTAGCAGGTTATGCCCGTTCATCGATTGCAGAGACACTTTTCTGTCATGCTGAGCGTCAGCGAAGCATCTCAGGACATCCAAAGAGATTCTTCGCTCCGCTCAGAATGACCGTTTATGTCTTTATGTATTGCAAACTTCCGTGCGGGCTCTCAACTGCGTAAATCCTAACGGCAGAATAGTTCGGACCTCATGGAAGCATTTGAGCGAAATGACCATCAACCAGCTGATTGAGCAGGGAACGCGCGTTCTCGAACAGGCGGGCGTGGATACTCCGCGTCTGGACACCGAGCTGCTGCTGCAGCACCTGCTGGGTGTTGGGCGAGCCTATCTCTACGCGCATCCCGAAGAGGAGGTGGGCGGGGATATCTTACAGGAGTGGCAGACTCGTCTGGAACGCCGGGCGCGTCGTGAACCGCTGGCGTACATTCTGGGCAAAGCGGGCTTCTACGGTCTGGAGTTTGCCGTGACCCCGGATGTGCTGGTGCCTCGTCCAGAAACAGAGGTGCTTGTAGAAGCGGTGCTCGGCAAACAGCCGGCTACCGTGGCGGACATCGGCACGGGAAGCGGGTGTATCGCGGTAGCGGTGGCAGTGAATTTGCCTCGAGTACGAGTGTGGGCGACCGACATCAGCGAAGCCGCCCTGCGTGTAGCCCGCGAGAACGCACAACGTCATGGTGTAGCACAGCGCGTCTGCTTTCTGCAGGGCGACCTGCTGCAACCTTTGGCGGGACTTCGCGTAGAGGTCATCGCTTCCAACCCGCCGTATGTTGCGGAAAGCGAACGGCTGTCCCTGCAGCCCGAAGTGCGCAATTGGGAGCCGCCGCACGCGCTATTTACCGGCGGTGACGCCCTGCAGTTCCATCGCCGCCTTGCAGCAGAAGCGCATTTCCATCTGCAGGAGAGTGGATGGCTCATGATGGAGGTCGGCATGGGGCAGGCGGAGGCGGTCGCCAGCCTGCTGGAAGAGTCGGGATATACGGCGGTGCGTATTCTCAACGACCTCGCAGGCATCGGGCGCGTGGTGGAGGGAAGGTATCGTTCGTCTCGCCGGAAGGAGGGGAACTATGGCACAAGTCATACAGGTAGTATCGGGTTCTCCTGATTCGCTGAATGATGCGGTGCAACAGGCATCCGACGTTCTTCATCGGGGTGGACTGGTTATCTTCCCGACGGAGACGGTGTACGGGTTGGCGGCGGACGCCCTTTCGGAAGAGGCGGTGCGTCGGGTGTGGGAGGTCAAAGGTCGCCCATCAGACAAGCCGTTACCAGTGCAGGTAGCAGACGTTGACGGTCTGCGGCTGTTATGGCGCGAGGTGCCTGAAGACCTGGTAGCCCTCATCCGCGCCTTGATGCCCGGCCCGTTGACCCTCGTCTACTGGCGCAGCGCCCTGGTTCCCGATGTCGTCACTGCAGGGGCAGATACCGTCGGGGTGCGGATACCAGACCATCCGGTGGCGCTGGCGCTGTTACGGGCTTTTGGCAGACCCATTGTCGCGCCGAGTGCCAATCTGTCGGGTGAGGAACCGCCTTCACGGGCGGAGGAAGTATCACCTCGCCTGCTGGAACAGGTGAACCTGATGATAGACGCGGGATACACGGGCGGCGGTGTGCCCTCTACCGTGCTGGACGTGACCGTGCGCCCAGCGCGTGTGCTGCGTGCGGGCGCAATTTCCACGACCGAGCTGCGCAAGTATCTGGATGTCGACGGCTAACGCGATTTCCATCGCCCGTAGAAAACCTCCTTCTGCAGACAGGATGTTCCGCTGTCTGTGTGCAACTGAATCCAGGAGCCACATCGGTGCTGGCAGGGCTGGTGCCCTTTGCCGATAACTGTATCCTCTCGGAAGGAGTGCCTGATGAGCCTGAGTCATCTGATTCTGCTACCCAAGCCGCGAAGAATGCGCGAGGCGCAGGGTGTTTTGCCCGTTCGCCATAACGGTCGCATCGTGTGTCAGGGGGACCCGCAAACGGTGTTCCCTATCGCTGCACGCCTGCAGGAGGCAGTGTGGGAGACGCAGGGCATGGAATGGAGCCTGTGGGCTGGCAATGCGGAGGGCGACCCGCTGGCACAGGTCATCCTGAGTCTGGAAGCGGATGCGAGTATTCCCGCACAGGGCTACCGGTTGCGCATCACGCCAGAGCGCATCTACCTTGTTTCTGGCGACGCTGCGGGGCTGTTGTACGGGGTGATGACCCTGCGACAGATATTGCGCCAGTGCGCAGGCGAGTTACCCTGCGGCGAGGTCGACGACCATCCCGACTTCCCCTCGCGTGGCGTGATGCTGGACATCAGCCGCGACAAGGTGCCCAAACTGGAAACGCTGTTTGCGCTGGTGGATGAGCTGGCGGAGTGGAAGATAAACCATCTGGAGCTGTACACCGAGCATACCTTCGCCTACCGCCAGCACCGCGAAGTATGGGCGCAAGCCAGCCCGATGACCGGCGAGGACATCCTGCGTCTGGACGCCTACTGTCGCCAGAGGTTTATCGAACTGGTTCCAAATCAGAACTCCTTCGGGCACATGCACCGATGGCTGAAGCTGCCCCGGTACCGCCATCTTGCCGAATGCCCCGACGGGTTCGACTGGCCGTGGGGCGGACATAGCGACGAACCCTTCAGCCTCGACCCCACCAACCCTGAAAGCCTGCAGTTCATCGCCGGGCTGTACGAGGAGCTATTGCCGCACTTCAGCAGCCGCAAGTTCAACGTGGGCTGCGACGAAACCTTCGACCTCGGACAGGGCAAGAGCAAAGCGGAGTGTGAGCGCAAAGGCAAAGGACGGGTGTATCTGGAGTTTTTGTGGAAGATTTACGAGCTGGTCAAACAGCACGGACGCACCATGCACTTCTGGGGCGACATCATCATGGAGCATCCTGAGCTGGTGCCGGAGCTGCCCAAAGACGTGGTCGCGCTGGAGTGGGGCTACGAGGCAGAACATCCTTTCGACGCACACGGTGCGAAGTTCGCGGCGTCGGGCATTCCCTTTTTCGTGTGCCCGGGTACCTCCTCGTGGAACACCATCGTCGGTCGGACGGACAACTGCCTTGGCAATCTGCGCAACGCCGCTGAGAACGGTCTCAAACACGGCGCCGTCGGCTACCTGATTACCGATTGGGGCGATAACGGGCACTGGCAGTATCTGCCAGTCAGCTATCTGGGTTTTGCCGCGGGCGCGGCATACTCGTGGTGCTACGAGGCGAACCGTGACCTCGACATCGTGCGCGCGCTGGATACGCACGTTTTCCGCGCCGACGCGGAAGTGATGGGCAGGCTGGTCTATGACCTCGGCAACGCCTACCAGAAAATCGGGCATCTGGTGGGTAACGCCAGTGTGCTGTTCCACTTTGTGCATTCCTCGCTGTCCCAGCCCATGCCCGAAGGCGTGACCGAGCAGACCATCCGCGCGACGATGGATTATATCCGCACGGTGAGCGAGCCGCTGTCCCGCGCGCGAATGGACAGGGCAGACGCCAGCCTGATCGTTGACGAGTATGCCAACGCGGTGCGGATGTTGTTGCACGGTTGCCGCCGCGCGCTGGCGGTGCGTACGGGTATCATTAGCACAGAATCGGAGCGACACGCTCTGGCTGCCGAGATGCGCGACATACTGGGCGAGCATCGCCGGTTGTGGGGCGCCCGCAACCGCGAAGGCGGACTGCAAGACAGCACCCGTGTGCTGGAACAACGGCTGACGGAGTATGAAAGATGAGCAAGGTCATAGAGGCAATATATGATGGGTACGCCCTGATTCCACAGGAGCCCGTGGACCTGCATCCAGGGGACAGGGTCAAAGTCACACTGCGTGTTACTACATCTGCAGACCGGAGAACAGCACGGCAAAGACGCCTGGAACTGGTGCAGAAGATGTGGAAGCACTTTGAGGAAACTCCACCTCCGGGCGGGCCTTTGCCTGATGACACACTGCGACGCGAGAGTATCTATGAGGATCGCTCTTGATACATGTGTTCTTTTGAGAACACGGGATGTTCGGAGCCCGGAGCACATGCTCGCTCGAGGTGTTATGGAATGGATAGTTGTCCACGACATCAAGAGTTTCGTTGCTCCTCAGGTATTGGCTGAATACTGGGCAGTGGCAACTCGCCCAGCCAACCAGCGTGGGGGACTTGGATTGAGTATCGAGGCTGTACAACAGGATATTCGCCATTTCATGGAACTGCATCGCTTAGCACGTGAGCCAAGCAATCTGCTCAAGGTCTGGCTAGACCTACTCTGGGAATACAAGGTTACTGGAAGGTCGGTTTGGGACGCTCGCCTTGCTGCAGTGCTGAGAGCCAATAATATCGAACACATTCTCACGTTCAATACAGTGGACTTTCGCAGATTCGACTTCTTACGGGTTGTCCATCCCGAAGAGCTTCAACACCAGATGAGAGAACCAGGAGGTGCATCATGATTGCCAAACGTCCCTGAAGGGAGATAAACTCTCCATCATCGGTTTTGGGGGCATTGTGCTGGCACGGTTGCCCCAAAAAGAGGCGGATGCCATCGCGCGCGAGGCGTTCGAGCGCGGTGTGAACTACTTCGACGTCGCGCCTACCTACTGGGATGCCGAAGAGCGAATGGGCTCCGCCATTAAGCCCTTCCGCGACAAAATCTTCCTCGCGTGCAAAACCGCCAAACGCGATGCCAAAGGCGCACAGGAAGAGCTGGAAGCCTCTCTGCGCAAGCTGCAGACCGACCACTTTGATCTTTATCAGCTGCACGCGCTTTCCAACATGCAGGAGCTGGAGCAGTGCTTTGCCCTCGGAGGCGCGATGGAGGTCTTCCTGAAGGCACGCGAGCAGGGCAAGGTGCGCTACATCGGCTTCAGTGCGCATTCGGAAGAGGTCGCCCTGGAGGCCATGAAGCGGTTTCCGTTTGACAGCGCGCTGTTCCCGTTCAGCTTCGTCACGCTGTTCAAGGGTAACTTCGGCTGGGATCTGCTGAAAGAGGCTCCCAGGCGCGGCGTGACGTTGCTTGCCCTGAAAGCGATGGCGCGGACTCACTGGCAAGAGGGCGCAAAACGACTGGAGAAATGCTGGTACGAGCCGATTACCGACCCGAAGCTGGCAGACCTTGCGCTGCGGTTCACCCTGTCCTTGCCCAACATGACCGCAGCCATCCCTCTGGGCGACGAGAACATCTTCAAGATGGCGTTGCAGTTGGGCGAGCGGCGTTTCCGACGAATCACCCCGCGCGAGGAGCAACAGCTGCGTGCGGAGGCAGAGAAGCTGACACCCATCTTCGCGCGAGCGGCGTAAACAGAGGTTGCAAACGCCTGAGCCCTCCGCCGAGGCGGAAGGCTCGGCACAGGTTTACTTACCGCGACCAGTCGTTTTCGTCCTTGCCAGTGAGGGACCAGTTGTACGGCACCTTCACCAAGCCGCGACGGATTGCCCTGGCGTGCCCGTCTGCAAACACGAAGCTGGCGGTCATGTTGTGGCGGTAGCGCACCTGGCCCCATCCTTTCATGGCGCACCAGTCCCCGTTATTGCCGTCCCAGTCGCTGGCGCTCAGGTCGCGGTCCAGCAACTTCCACAGCGGGTCGTTATCGCCCTGCGGGAAGTTGCCCCACCAGCAGCACTCCTGACCAGGCCACCAGCAGAAGTTGGCGGCAGTATCGTAGCCCCATGCGCCGATCTGCGTGCCATCGCCGTACACAATGGTCTCTGCCGGATGGGTGAAGATCGAGTCGCTATCGGGCACATAGTTCACCCAGCCATCCCAATCGCCCCACAGCGGGCAGATGTGACCGTTCATGGAGTAGTTGAACCGTTTGGCGATACCCGATGGGCAGATTCGGATTTCACTGCTCTGCCGATAGGTATCCCAGTTGTCACCCGTGCCCGACTTGATGTAGGGCGAGACGCGGAAGAACCAGTGCCCGTTGCCTTCCGGGCGGTTGTGCCAGGCGGGAAACCAGGTCTCGTCATAGTCCTGCAGGTACATGCGCGTTGCCAATCCCATCTGCTTCATATTGCTCAGACAGGTCGCCTGACGCGCCTTTTCCCGCGCCTGTGCGAAGACGGGGAACAGAATCGCTGCCAGTATCGCGATAATCGCGATAACAACAAGCAGCTCGATGAGCGTGAAAGCGTACCGTTTCATGGTGTGTGACCTCCTCGTTATTGAGATAGTAAACCGGGAGCCAGTGCTGTGCTTTCTCTCAGCACCAGTTCCGTCGGGAATGTCCGTTCTTCGTCATCTGGTCGTTCGCGTCGCTCCATCCACGCCATCAGCATGTTGACCGCTTCAGCAGCCATCTGCTCCAGCGGCTGGCGTACAGTGCTCAGACGCGGTGACAACACCTGTGCGAACGGCGTGTCATCAAAGCCCACCACCGACACATCCTCGGGCACGCGCAGCCCCAGCTCCTGAGCCACTTGCAGGACACCCGCCGCGGTCTCATCGTTTGCTGCCAGAACGGCTGTGGGGCGTTCCGACAGGGTTAACATCGCCCGCGCACCGCTCACGGCACCCCGCGCAGTGAAGTCCCCTTCAGCAAGCCACTCGCTGCGCAGAAGCAACCGGTGTTCCTCCAGATACTGGCGAAAGGCGAGCAGGCGCTGTTGAGCATCGTAGAATGCTGGCGGTCCACCCACGAAGCCGAACCTGCGATGACCGTGTGCGTACAGCCAGTCCATCGCTGCGAAGATGCCTGCTGTGTTATCCGCGCACACACTGGGCATTCCTTCTGCCCTTGCCGATACCACCACACATGGAACGCGGCGCAGATGCAGCTCCAGAGGCACGCGCGAGGTGCTTAACGGAGCGATAAGCAGGATACCATCCACCTTGCCGCTTAACAACGACTGCACCAGAGTCACGTCGTCCATTGGGGTGGCAGAGGTGTGCAGCAGAATGTCGTAACCGTGCACACCGACCGCATCGGCAATGCTGGATAGCATCGCATGGATGTAGGGAGAGCGCAACATGTTGCGCGTCACCACGGGCGGCACAACGGCGATGGTCTCGGTTTTGCCGGTGACCATCGAACGAGCAAGACGATTGGGGCGGTAGTCCAGCTCACGCGCCACTTCCAGCACCTTCAGGCGTATCTCCTCCGGCACGGGACGCGGTCCGCCGTTCAGCGCATAGGACACCGTGGAGACGGAGATCCCCAGTCTTTTGGCTATGTCGCGAATGGTCGCAGGCATTGTTGATTCTCCGAAACGTTTCGCGAAACGTTTCGAATAGATGATACCCCTTTTCCACGCGGTTGTCAAGGGTTCATGGGAGATTTTTCGGAAAAACTCGTACTATCCGCAGTTAATCAAATGCGCCAGATAGCCTGCCCCGAAGCCGTTATCGATATTCACCACTGCCACGCCGGGCGCACAGGAGTTCAGCATGGTCAACAGCGGCGCGAGCCCTCCAAAGTGCGCCCCATAACCCACGCTGGTCGGTACGGCAATGACCGGACGGCTCACCAGACCACCCACCACGCTGGGCAAAGCCCCCTCCATGCCGGCGACTACCACCAGCACGTTGGCGGCGAACAGCTTCTCGGATTGCGATAGCAGCCGGTGCAAGCCTGCCACCCCCACGTCGTACAACCGTTCCACCCGACTGCCCATCTCCGAAGCGGTCACCGCCGCCTCTTCCGCCACCGGTAAATCAGACGTGCCCGCCGCCACCACCAGCACATAGCGGTCTTGAGGAGTCTCACTCTCTGGCTCGCTCTCGCCCAGCACCAGAATACGCGCCGCTTCGTGATAGCGAGTGCGTGGAAAGCGTTCCATCACCATCGATGCCAGTTCCGGACTGGCACGGGTGGCTAACACTTTTCGATGGCGGTTCCCCAGCCGCTCCAGTATCGCCAGCACCTGTTCCGGCGTCTTTCCCTGGCAGAACACCACCTCAGGAAAACCGGTGCGCAGTGCCCGGTGGGTGTCGATACGGGCAAACTCCAGATTTTCATAAGGCAGGGCGCGGAGCTGCTGTAACGCCTCTTCCACCGACAGATTGCCCTCGCGTACCGCCTGCAACAGCTGCTCTAAGGCTTTAACGTCCATGCGTCGCTACCTCAATCGAATCCGCGCGGATGAGACCCGCTTTGCGTAGCGGTTCGTTCAGGCTGCCGGTGCGATAGCCCGCCAGATCCAGGGTCACATACAGATAGCCAATCTCCTTGAACCGCGGCACAATGATATCTGCCAGTTCCACCACACGTGCCAGCTCCGATTTCTCCACCTCAATGCGCGCAATAGTATCATGGTGGCGCACGCGAAACTGCCGGAAGCCCAGCTCCCGCAGGCATCGCTCCGCAGCGTCCACCTGCGCCAGCAGCTCAGGGGTGATCGTCGTGCCATAGGGGAAACGCGAGGAAAGACACGCAGACGAAGGCTTGTCCCAGTTGGGCAGTCCTGCCGCCTGTGCCGCATGGCGAATGTCCTCTTTCGTGAAGCCCGCCTCGCGCAAGGGACTGCGCACACCTTTCTCCGCCGCCGCCCGCATTCCGGGACGGTAATCGCCCTCATCGCCCGCGTGCGAACCATCTGCCATCCACTGGATGCCGTGTTCGTCCGCTACCCGCCTTATCACCCCGAACAGCTCGGTCTTGCAGTGGTAACAGCGGTCGGGGTTGTTCACTCGAAAGTGCGGGTTGCTCAGCTCATGCGTGCGCACCACCACGTATCGCCAGCCGCGCGACTCCGCCAGCTGGCGCGCCTCTTCGATCTCGCCTGCGGGAAACGCCTCCGAATCGCCGATGACTGCCAGCGCTTTATAGCCGAGTGCTTCATGTGCGATATGCATCAGGTAGGTGCTATCCACACCACCTGAGTATCCGACAGCCACACTGCCCATCTCTCGCAGGATAGCAATCAAACGCTCCTGTTTGCTCTGCCAATCAGACATCCTTCAATCCCCCCATCGCATGATACCCGAACGGCGCACGCTGTTGCGACCCCGATAGCCGTTGAGCATCCCACGTCGGGCGAGGCGACTGGTCACCCAGATGAACGCACCCAGCACAATCCACAGCGCAATGCTCAGGCGCGTGACTATCCTTGCCTCTACCGCCGCGGCAACAGGCACCTTTGCCATCACCTTGCCGTTGAGCACCGCACGCAGCTCCCCCAACGGTTGCCCCCGCTTGATGGGAGGTCTGGCAGGAGACAGGTGCAACACCTGCTTCACTTCGTTCCCCCATCTTCTCGGCACGATGACACGTAGAGGCGCGGCAGCCACCACCGGCACTGCTTCCGGTCTGGCTCCATCCACCCTCAGTTCGCCTACCAGTCCGCCCGCCTGCGCCAGATCAATGCGCGTATACTGCTTATACGCCCACTCGATGAGCGCATGGGTATCCCTATCGGCGTCGGTACTGCCCAGCACCACCGAAATCAGACGCCAACCGTTGCGCGTCACCGAGCCGACAAAGCATCTGCCCGCTTTTGCCGTGTAGCCGGTCTTGATGCCGTCCGCGCCCGGCAGGTGTTTCAAACAGCGTGCGTGCGTGGTCACCACCACGTCCTGCTGGTTCACCGAGCGCAGGATGCGCGCCTTTTGCGTGCGCACAATTTCGTTGAACAGCGGGTTCTGGATGCAATAACGCGCGAGAGTCGCAAGATCGCGCGCGGTAGAGTGATGGTTTGGGTGGTCGAGCCCGTGCGAGTTGGCGAAGTGGGTGTTGGTCAAGCCCAGTTCTCGCGCCTTCTCGTTCATCAGCTCGACGAACCGCTCTTCACTACCGCACAGGTACTCTGCCGCCGCTACGCTACCGTCGTTGGAAGAACGCAGCATAATGGCATACAGCATATCGCGCAGGGGAATGGTCTCGCCGGGCGTCATGTTCAGGTTCGCGTAGCGGGTGTTGACGGCGTTCTCGGTAGCGACGACCAGGTCGTCCAGATTGCCCCGCTCAATCAGCAGGATGGCGGTCATCATCTTGGTGGTGCTGGCGATGGCGCGACGCTCGTCCGCACGCCATTCGTACAGCACCTGACCAGTCTCGGCATCCACCAGTATCGCCGATTTGGCTTTCAGAACAGGGGGAGGGATGGCGTTTGCCGCCCCCGCTATCAGCAACCAGAACAGGCAGAAGATGATGGCTCCACGCACGTTGCGATGACTCCTCCTGCAAAGTCCAGCGTTATCCCGCGATGCTCTTCACACCGACGCTGATTACCCCGGCGACAGTTCCAGTGCTTCGCTCTGATTCCCCTCTGTTGGGCTGAGCTCCTCCAGCTCAGGCAGTTCGTCCAGTGAATTCAGCCCGAAGTAATGCAGAAACTGTGGCGTCGTGCCATAAAGCACCGGTCTGCCCGCCGTCGGTTTGCGTCCCACCTCCTGAATCAATCCGCGTTGCAACAGCGTGCGCACTACTCCTTCCGATTGTACCCCGCGGATCGCCTCGATTTCGGGCAGGGTAATCGGCTGGCGGTAGGCAACGATGGCGACGGTCTCCAGCGCGGCACGGGACAGCTTACTAGGTTGCGGCTGCAGGTAACGCGCTACTACCTCAGCATACTCTGGGCGCGTGCACAGCTGATAACCTCCTACCACCCGCACCAACTGCAAACCGCTTGCCTGCAGACGGTGTTCCAGAGCTTCGATTGCCTGCTGTAACTGTGGCTCTTCGACTCGGAAGACCTCGATCAACGTTTTCATCGGCACCGGCTCAGTGGCGACAAACAGCACGCACTCCAGCGCGCGGCTAAGCTGTGGGATGTCCATCGCTTGCCTCCTTTCGCGCCCACAGGGTAATCTCGCCGAACAGTTCGTCCTGACGGGCTTCCACCCTGCCCTGTCGCATCAGCTCCAGTACCGCCAGAAAGGTCAGCAGCACCTCCCATCGAGTGAACGGCGCATCCAGCAACTGCTCAAAGCGCAACCCCTCTGCGGCAGTATGTATCCGCCGCCATACTTCCACCATCCGGAGTCGCAAAGATAGCTTCTTGCGCGGGATAAGGATTGCAGGCGGCGGAGTATCTACCGCCTCCGCGAGCAACCGTTCCAGCGCACGCAGCAGGTGTTGTGGGGTCAGCTCCCCCAGCGGGATGGGCAGTTCGTAGTCGGGCACCGGCGCATCGGGGCTGCGAAAGAACCACTGCTTGCGTTCGGCTTCCCACGTTTGTAGCGTCTCCACCAGCGCTTTGTATTTCTGATACTCCATCAGCCGCGCCACCAGCTGCGCGCGGGGGTCTTCCTCTTCGTCTTCCTCTTCCAATCGGGGCGGTTTGGGCAGCAACATGCGCGATTTAATCTCCAGCAGGGTCGCCGCCATCACCAGAAACTCGCTGGCGATATCTAGATCCAGCTCCTCCATCATGCGCAGGTATTCCAGATACTGGTCAGTGATAAGCGCAATGGGGATGTCGGTAATGGAAACCCTGTTCTCACGCACGAGGTGGAGCAACAAGTCCAACGGACCCTCGAAAATCGGCAGATGGAGTACCATTTGCATCGGTTTGGACATCACTCCTACCCTCCTAAGAGGGGTCTCCACAGGAGTCGTCGCAGCGGAAGTTCCTCTGTTATAAACTGTGAGAAGCTCAAAACGGAGTTCTCATTTGGGAACATTTCAGCTTTGACCGCATCTCGCACCACGAGGTAGACGTTTTGCTTACGGATGTTGTCTACCTTCTCGCTAGTAAGGTCCTTTCGAGCCTCACCGAGAGTCTGGGTAATCACCAAGTAAACAGTCAAGCCTCCAGTGATACCCAGCTCTTCGAAGATCTGTTTGTATCGCTCCCGTAGTGAACGCTTCACCGAGACGAGAACGCATCGCTGTCTATCGAGTTCCCAAGCACGTTTACTAGGAAAGACGAAGTCCACTCTTCCATTCAAAACTTGTTGCGTCTCGAACTCTCCTGCGTAACCCAGCTGTTCCAGAAGGTATATCAAATGTAGTTGCGCACTACCACCTGCTCTCGTCATGCGACCTTGTGCCAAAGATTGCTCAAAGAGCCGGTAGAATAGCCTAAGGTGATCTGCTATTACTCTCAATTTCTCAAGCGAAGAGGCAGTGGAATCCTGCAAGACAGATAATGTAGACCTAATCAATTGAGAGGTTTTAGGATAGTGACGTTGTGCATGTTCACTTAAAGCGAGCTCGATTGCCATAAGCGCACATTGCTCCTCGTATTGCAGGTAGAGTACGTATTCCGTGTCTAAAAAGTCACAAAACAGAGTATTCACATTGCGCAGTATCTCGTCCCGTGATGGGGGTATGTCTTTCCAGAGATTCCGAAGAACCTGCTGGCGTGCCTCATCTGCGAGCTGGGCGCCCTGAGGAATAACCTGCCGCCTGACCCAAGCGGCAAACCCCCTGCTCCCTTGTAATTCCCTCCGAAGCTCTTCCCAGTGGTTCATACCTCTTTCTCCAAGACGATGATATGCTCTCGAGTCATCGTCTCCCCTTTTTCGCCTGGCACGTTGCTGGGGCTGTTTTGGAGAGGCATGCGCTTGTTGGGGATTCGCCGCTCGAAAGTGTCCCTCAATCGCCAACCGAAACATTGCGCCATCTCTACCAAAATAGCGTCCGTCGGGATTTTCACCCCGCGCACGGTGCGATTGCCCACGACGAAACAGGCTCTGGCTCGAGGCCGGCAGACCCGCGTTATCTCCTCGAGACAGAGCGCGAAGTCGTCATAGAAAGCCAGTACCTGCTTCGCCCGTCGTTTGTCGCGCGCGGTAATTTGTGACAAAGTGTCTTCAAGGCTGCGTGACTGATAGTTCCGCTGGCTGTCGGCGGTATCCTTCCCGCCAAGCGCGCGAGTATCGATGCTCTTAGCCTCCTCGTCAGACAGACCTAACCATTGCAAGGACAGACGTGAAAACTGTCCGTAAGCAACCGTCGTGTGCGAATCGCCATAGGGTGGCGATGTCACCACAATATCGACACTCTCGTCCGGTATCGGTTGGCGCTGACGTGTGTCCGCTTGGAACACCTGAACCCATGTCGCCGGTTTGATTTCGCTAGCAAACTGCGTCATCCCCGCAATATTCGCCTCGGCTTTCGCTAAGAACACTGCCAGTACATCGGGCTGGTGATTGTGTTGCTGCTCAAAGGGAATGCGGTACAGTTTGAACTCGCCTTTGCGCGTGTAGGAACACTCGCGCACCGTGTGCGAGAAAGCCACCAAAAAGAACTCACGTGTCGACTGATGGGGTATTTCAAGGATGACATCGCGCAACAGCGCTAAGTCGCGTTGTATCGCCAGCGCAAACCAGTAATCGATATGGAAAAAGCGCGGGATTCGGTGATTTTGCTCCTCTTCCGGAAGGCTTCGGAGCTGTCGGTAGCGCTCGTATATCTGCGACAGAGCGGCTTGCAGGTGGTCTGCGGGTAAAGGCGTGGTTTTCGCCCTCGCCAGCAACACCGCCAGAGGGTTGAGGTCTATCCCATAGGCGTTCAGCCCCGCCAACCGCGCCTCCACTAAAGACGTACCTGAACCGCAAAAAGGGTCTAAGAGTGTTTCGTGGGGACGTGCATACAGGCGTATCAGCCGTCGGGCTACCTGCGGGATCATCATGGCAGGGTAGGTGTGGAACCCGTGCGTGTGCGTTTTGGTATTCGCGGTTGCGTAGTCCCAGTCTTGCTCTAGAATGGATTCGGGTTCCTCCTGCACCGCTTCGGGCAGGTAGAGCAAGCTCATTTGTTCGCGCAGTCGTTCTTCATGCATCCTCATTGCTCCGAGACTATAATATAGCATATCTGACATCTGGCGCAAAGGCCATTGTGGCGGAAAGACTGGATGAAGGACAGGTGGAGCGGGGGATCGATGAGAAAGGGGGCAGACGCCCTGCGTCTGCCCCCACATAGCTACGGCACGATGACGTCCGGATACAGTCGCGGGCTGAAGGTCTGGAAGAACAAGTCACTGGTGCCGGTGCGCGTGCTGTTCCAGAACAGCCACACCTTCGGCTCGAACTCGTCCTTGAGGGCAAACAGGTTGCTTTCGCTAGTTGCGCCCACCAGAGGTACCAGCGCCTGCGAACCTTCGGTGGCTTCGGAGGTCTCGTCGATCCAGCGCACCACGCCCACCACCGTGCGCGGTGCCCCCTCCGCATTGCCCTGCGCGTCCAGACCAATGTAGGTGATGCTGACCAGTTTGCCCTCGTCCGCCTCGGTGAAGTAGATGCGCCCTCGCGCGAAGTCCACCTCCACCGGACCAACAGGCGCGCTGATGCCCGTGACCGACACCCCCGACACATCGGGACGTCGCTCGCCCTGGACGTCGGTAATGATGGGTGTGAACACCGGTGTGGGCAGCTGCACTCCCAGACGCATGGTCTTCACCACGAACACTTCCGCTGGCGTGGAGCCGGTGGACTTGCGGTAGAACAACCACAGCCTGTCCACCGGTGGCGACTGCGTGGGGTTGTTGAGCGCGGGCAGGATGTACTTCCAGCGCGGGTTCAGCGACTTCTCCAGCCCACCGGTGGGCGCGCTGTTCGCCCCTGCGTAGAAGGCGATGGGTTGCGGCACGGGCACGCCATCGTTCGGTACCAGCGAGTTCCAGCCGTGATTGGCAGTCAGGCGCATGGCGCGCGGCGTGTAATCCGCAAACACCACATCGGTGCGCGATGGCGCACGATAGGGGAAGGTAACCGTACCTGCCGACAGGTCGATAACCGCCTGCCAGTCGATTTGCGTGCGTGCGCTGTCGGTGTAGCGGGTCAGGTACAGGATGCCCGTGTTCGAGTCGTAGCGCCGGTCGTAATAGTAGTCACCCGATTGCTGGATGTCGCTGGCTGCCAGCGGGTGAGGGTCGCCCACGCGCCAGATGCGTATGCGCTGGTTGCGGTTCCATGACAGGTCGCGCGACATCCACACGTTGGTGGTACCGATGCGCTGTAGCACCTCCCCGCGCACGGGCGGCAGGTCCACCGGAACCAGTCTGCCGCCGCCACCCAGCGTGAAGCGGGTGAGTATCAGCTCATTGGTTTGTCTGGTCTTGGTGGAAGCCGTGTAGATGACATCCAGCGCGCCCAGGCGCGGGATAGCCAGCGGTTCAAAGGCGTTGGTCACCACCGCGGGCACCGGCAGTTGCTGGTCGCGCGTCCACGCACTGGGGTTCAACGGATTGCCCAAGCAGGCGTTGTAGTAGATGGTGTAACGTCCGCTGGCGCCGCTATACCAGAACATCACCGGCACACCGCCCACCACGACCACGCGCGGCTGGAAGCGCGGCAGGGCGGCATCGTTGCCCAGCGCGACGGGAGTGCCTGGCACACCGTTCACTATCGGCGCGACGAAGGTCACGTTCTCGGTAAGCACCACGCCGTTAGCCTGCCTCTTCGCTGTCTGCCCCTGCCACAGCAGATAGGGTTGTCCACCCACGACGAAGAAGGTGGGCGCGTAGTGTTTGATGGAGGACGGTATCACCGTGCCGGGCTGAGTAGTGAACAGTCTGCCGTACTTGTCGCGCACGGAGCTGTTTGTGGGGTCACGCGGGTATTCCACACCGCGTCCGCTCCACCATTGATTCGGCAAGGCGGCTGTCCACACCCCACGCTGTGTATCGCGCGGCAGCACCGCGAGATGCAGGAACCAGGCGTTGCTCCCCGAGGGTCGCGTCTCGCGGTAGCTGTCGCTGCCGTCTTCGGTGAGGCGGTTGCGGCTCCAGTTGCTGCTCCATGCCAGCAACATTCCCTCCGGCAACATCAGCGCGGCGGGTTGTACGTTCGCTGCCAGGTAGCCCGGCTGTCCGGGTTGCGGCGGGATACCCTGCCACACAGTGTCCACCTGAGGCAAAGAACCGCTCGTCCAGCTGTTGGTCAGGCGCGATTCGGTGACCGTCACCTTCACGCGCATGGTGGGTTGGCTGAGAGGCTGCGCGGGCTGGTTGTTCGCCTGGATAACTAACACATACGGGTTCCACGACGCCGCCTCGAAGATGCGGATGAAGTTGCTATAGGTTCCCGCAGGGGTGCCCAACGGAACCTGCACGCTGACTAGGGGTTTGGTTGTTGGCACATTGTCGAACGCACCGCCCGCTGCGCCTGGGTAGGGCTTGTCGGGGATGGACAGCACGGTGGGGCTGTGGTCTGGGCGTGGCTTGTGCAGCGTATGCATCCCCGGCAATCCCTGATACTGCGGTGGGCGCATTGCCAACCACATCGCATCGTACACGGCATCGAGCGAGGTGAACACGTTTTGTTGCACGATACGCCCGTCGGGGCGGCGCACCCAGCCTGCCGTCAGCGCGGGTCTGCGGAACAAGAAGTTCGGGTCGCTACGCGGGCTAATCTCCCAGTAGAACGGGCTGACCTGGTCGCTGACCAGCGTGATAGGGAGCGGGTTCTGCAATATGGGGTTGCCGCTGGCGTCCAGTGGGTCCACCGACCCCACGGCGCGCACGTTCAACAGGTTCACGTTGCTCAGACTGCGCACCGTGAAGGGTTTCCAAGCAGGTTTTATCGCCTGATACCATGGGTTGGTGATATACACCGGGTCTCCATCCGAGATAGGCGGGCGGAAGGCGAAGTTCGCCGGGTCGGGGTGTACGCCGAACCCGTGCGGCAGAGCACCGATATCAACGGTCTCTTCTTCCACGCGCAGGCGCATATCGACGGGCACGCCCAGCGTGATACGGAACTCGCGGTAAGGCTCCTCGCGCGTGACCGGCGGCGTCTGCCGCAGACCGTCCGGCCCCGGCAAATCCAGTTGTCCGTTATTGTTCACATCCACGTAGATGCGGATAGGAGTGCGGGTGGCATAGCCTGGCGAGAGATTGGCAGGCTGGAAGCGCGGCACCTGTACATTCACCTCGCCCACGGTCGGAACCAGCGTCCAGCTGGTCCATTCGGGCTCTACGCCCACCGGGTCGATAGGAGCTGCCAGTGCGCCGCCGCGCGCCGAGGCAAACAGGTCCGCACCACCGGATGCCACCTTCACCGCCCGCTCGGGAATATCGGGATAGTCCACGCTGGTGTTCGGGATACTCACGGGCAGCTCGTCCCAGGGTAGCGGGTTAATCACCGCCAGACCACCATCGGGGTTTTGCCAGGCCACGTCCGCACGCTGCACCTTCACGCGCAACGGGTCACCTCGCAGCAGCGCCACCTTCGAGCGGTCAGCAATCTGGATGAGCCGTCCACTACTGGCGCCATGCGGCACCAGACCGAGTTCGAGCTGCAGGGACTTGCCCGCATTGCCGTTCATGCTCAGCTCTTGAGGCACGGAGGTACCCACCACCGTTTGTCCAATCCAGCCCACTTCTAGTTCTAGGTTCGGATTGACCGTGCCATCCGGGTTCAGGATACGCAGAGCCAGCGGATGGGCAATGGTGAAATCGAAGTAGGGCTCCGGTGTACGCTCGAACGTCGTAGTTGCGGTCTGTTGCCCGCCGCCAGTTGTGGTGGTGGAGGTTACCCGCACCGCCGCGGCATAACGTGCGCCAGGCGTCCACGCATCGCCGTCCTGAGTGGGAGAGATACGGAAGGCGTGAAAGGCCATCCATCTCTGTGCTGTCCCGGTATCGCTGCCGTAAGGAACAACCCCCACTGTGCGGTTCACCGTCGCGGCGCGGCTGCGCAGAGTGAGCGTGACCGAACGCGCAGGAGGCGTCAATCCCTGCATTCCGTAGGCAATCACGTATACCGTGTCGCCCCATTCGTAGCCCTTTTTGCGTGTGTGCCCACCCGAAACCACTTCTTCCGGGGTACGGGTGCGTCGTTGCACGATGTCTCGGTATTCCTCTGCCGAAAACACCTCCACCCTCAAGTTTTGCAGATTGGGGCTGAGCGCAGCATCTATCAGTTCTCCACCAGGTGGCTCTCCCGGTGTCAGGTAGCCGCCTGTAGGCGAGAAGGCGTAGATAATGCCATCATCGCTCGCAACGTACATCCAGTTATTCGCCACCGCGGGCGAGGCAAACACCTGCTCACCCAGAGTCTGCCAGCCCCACAGCACATCCCCGCGCACGTTAGGGTTGTTCGGCACCGGCCGGGAGGTGCCCGGTCCACTGTTAAAGGCGTTTAACGCCAGCACCTTGCCGTCCATCAAGCCGAACACAATCGCTGGCTGCGGGGGCGTGCCCGTCGGTGAACGGCTCGGGATAACTTGGGTGAACGTCATGGACGAATAGATTGCCGCACCCATCGAGCCACTGGCAGAAGCAACGGGGTTCGCAGGGTTGGTCACGTCCTGCCATACCAGCTCCGTTCTGCCGTTGCCGATGCCCTGTGCGTCCAGAGCATAGACCGTGCCGCCCCTGTCGCCGATAAACACCACATCGCGCACGCCGGTGATGGTGTTCACCTGCGCCGCCACCGTTGGCGAGGAGTATATAAACGGCTCCACGGGCTCCTCGTCGCCCCTGGTTCTGTCGAAAACAGGCGGTCGCTGTGCGTAAGGCCACACCCACACGCGCTCGGTGCGTCGGCGTGCGGTGCCCCGCTCTCGAACGCAATACACGCGCCCATCGGCGGCCGCAAAGTACACCTTGCCATCGAACACGGCAGGCGTGGTGGAGATGGGGTCGAGCGGCAACTCTTCAGGCAGAGCGGGGTCATCGCCCGATGCAGGCTCATATTTGCCCGGGTAAATCCACCGTTCGGTGGTTGTCCCACCAGAACCTTCAGCATTGAGCGCGTAGAGCCGTCCGTCCAGACCGCCCACGAACACGGTGGGGCCGGCGCCGCTGGTGCGGTGATACGCGGGCGAGGAGACAAAACCGCCCACCACCGCCGCCTTGCCCGCCGCGGGATACACCCAGATACGGTCGGTGGTGCCGGGGTTGTTCGTGCCGAAGTCGCCGTTGCCGCTGGCGTCCAGGCAGTACACCCGCCCGTTCGAGTTTGCCACATACACCCGCCAATCGGGGCTACCGCTCGTGCCGATGTTGACCACCAGCGGCGAGGAATACCCGAACGAACCAACTACCGGACGCTCGTTCAGCGGTTCCCGCGGCCATATCCAGTACGAGAAGGTGGTGCCATCACCGTTGCCTACCGCATCCAACGCGTAGACCTTGCCGTCGTTTGCCGAGAAGAAGACCACCTGCCGGCCGACCACCGTGCCTCCCGATACACGCATCGGCAGCGTTTGCACCACCGGCGTAGAGAAGACGCCGCTGGCACCAGTGCCTTGCTCCACGAACCGCGCGGCGTCGGCTACCACCACGCGCCCTTCAGTGACCTCCGTGGCGACGCGGGTGTAGTTGACCAGCTCCACGTAGTTGGTGGTGCCTCGTTTCATCAGATAAGTGCCCAGGCTGAACCAGCGTCCACCTTCCGTGTTCTGCGTCTGGTCTATCTCTACGACGGTATCCCCCTCTTCGTGGCGCACGATATAGCGGGCTACCGTTGTGCGCTGCACCGTACCGTCATTTTGGGGCAGCCACACGTAGATGGTGTATCGCGCCGTTTCCCTGCCGTTAGAAGGCTGCAGGTCGGGCTGCCAGCGCACACGCAACCAGGTAGTGGGGTTGGAAGTTGGGACGACAGGTGCTTGCACGTAAGTGGTGCCATACGGTTCGGGCTGTAACACGGGGGGAGTGACCCACCCTAAATCCGCCTGGAAGGCAGGTACACCATCGGCGTCATCCACGGTGACCGCACGTTGACCGGTAACATTCAAGGGATACCGCCAGACCACCCGTCCCACGTTGTCAAAGCAGTACATCACGCCGATTTCGACGCTGGAGGTGGGGTCATCGTCAGAAGGAACCCGCTCGATGCGCCCGATGTATACCAGCTGCTCGGAGCGCCCGGGCGCTACCTGGATGGTCGCGGCAACTGGTGAGGAATAAAAAGCGCCCACGTCGGGCATGAAGCGTACGCCGTCAAACACCACCAGCCGACCAGAGTCATCAAAGTTGCCGTCCTCGTCGGTGTGGGTGGAGGTATTGTAGGCATAGACCTCCACGGGGCGACGACCATCAAAGGGGAACAACAGGTCGCTGCGAAGCAGGGTACGCTCCCACTTCCCGGTGCCGGAATTGTAGATATATGCGGTGCTGCCTGCTGTTCCCAGCCGCACCCATCGTCCACCGGCTGTCTGGTTCACTATCAGGATAATCTCTTTGTAGTCGCTGGCTCCTACAGGATAGCGGACTTTGACCACCGCCTCGCGGACGTTCCGTCCGTTTGCCGTGCCGCTGGAGGGGAACCACAACGCAATTTGATAGCGATTCGGTCTGGCAACAAGCGGGTTATAGGCGGAGTTACCCGGGTCGAGTTCTGCGGGAGTGGCGTTACGCCAGCGGACAACCACCGTCGCACCGCTGGTGGGGTCATCCGTACTGCCTGGATTGACCGCGCTGGCATAGTCGTAAGAGTCCCTGAAGCAATCGGTGACCGCATTGGTATCGGTAATGTTGATCGTGGTTACCGAACCCTGTATCACCGCGTAGTCACCCGCACGATTGACGCCGTCGCGGTCGATCTCCAGGGTGATGCCCCTGTCCTGCTGTGCGGGCCACCACCAGCGCAGGAACGCCCTGCCCGGACCTGCTTCCGTTGTCAGGTTTGTCGCCCCGGTACGCTGGGGGTCACGGCGGAACATCGGAAAGTCGTCCGCCCGACTCGCATACGGTATGAGCAGTAGGCTTGCGATGACACAAGCCAGTAACCATCTTCTCGCTGTTGCCATATTTATCCCAACCTCGCTTCACTCGGCAGTGGTCTGCTTGATTCTGTCCATGCTATTTGACGACCGGAGATGCCCGTTCGTTCGCAAACAGCCTGGCGCGTGCCTTGCCGTCCAAACGGTTGCCCGGTCAGGATCAGCCCTAGAACGGTCTGTCCGCAAAGAACGGCGTATCCACCCGATAGGTATCGCTGCTGATGACCTCGCTCACGTTTGCCCAGCTTTTCACCCGCCTGGGTGTCCACCATACGATGTCTTCCGGCCGCATTCCATCGGTCAGGTAGGTGCGCGGGCCGTCGATCTCGTTCTCGGTGCGGGTCGCGCCCGGATTGTAGTTGCTGGGGTCTATCTCGAACACCTCGCCGTTGAAGCGACTGCTATCGGGCAGCACCCCCCGGTAGGCGTTGCATATCAGGTAGTGACCGTTCGCCAGCCGTATCGCGCTGACCGCCCACAGCGGGATGGCGCGGCTGATATAGGTGTCTACCGGCTGGGGTCCCCGGATGCGGTCGCGCAGATGGGTGAGGCTGCGGTAGACCTCATCCGTTAATCGCCATTTGATTCGCCACTGGTTGGGGGCAAGGCGTTCGAGGTCGAACACGCCTTTGTCCGTCGCCAGCACGATGTTGTAGACGACCTCTCCCGTGCCGCTGTCGTAACGCACCGGATAGACCTGCACGTTGTTGGGGCTGCCGATGGGCACGCGGTTGTTCGACCCCAGAGGCTCGTTGGGCAGAAGCACCTCGCTGAAAGCCTCGGTGATGTCCAGTCCCGCGCCGATGGTACGCACCATCACCGTGCCACCGACGCCCTCTTCGCCCGTTCCATCCGGACGCACCCGATAATTCGCCACCGTTGCCACCAGCGTGAACACCGGCGCACCCGCTCTGTATCCGGAAACCACCCGCTGCACACCGGTGTAACGGTACTTGCGCCGCTCAGCGCCCTCCGCGCTTGTCCACAGCAGCTGCCGCGCCGCAATCAGTGGACCAACCGCGCCGGTGGCGCTGTCCGCAGCGTAGCGGTCGATGACGTCCACCAGCCGTCCGTTGCCCGTGTCGGCAATCAGGTAATGCACCCAGTACTCCAGGTCCTGGGCATCCTCAAATGGATTGAGACGCCTGCCGTCTGAACCGACTCTGGGCACATACTCCGCGTATACGCTGATGTCCTGGGGCTCCCGCAGCTCATGCGGGTCACCCGGAGCCAGTGGCGCAGGCGGCTTGCTCGGGTCAGACAGGTCCAGCCGCGGCGGGTTCTCGAAGCGGCGCAGTTCCGACTTCACGTTGCCCGCCTTGTCCACCCACACAATGCGGTTGTTGCCCGTGTCCACCACAATCATTTCGTTGGCACTGGTGCGGTATACCCGCGCAGGGCGCGCGACCGATGTCGGAGTGACGCTAACCACTGGAGCGGAACCCCCAGAAGCTGCAGCCCACAGTTTGCTGGCGTCCATGCTCCACGCCACTTTGCCGCCCGGGTCCATCTCCAGCAACCGGTGGCTATCGGCGATCAGCGTCATCTGTCGCTCGAACACCTTAATGCCCGTATCGCCAACCGCTGCCAGCAACCCGTTCGATGCCGCTACCGCCGCGATGCCCCGCGTCCCCACCTGCGCCCGACGGAGCTCGTTCAGGGTCGCCGTCAGCAGGTTAATGAGCGACGGCCCCCACGTTGCCGGGTTGGCGGGGTCGTAGCCGTAATCGCCGGGCTTGCCCAGCGCGGGCCACAGCACGTGGTTGGGCTTGTCCGACTCTTGCGTGAGCAGGGGTACGTCGTCGCCCGGCTGGATGCTGGGGTCGGTAGCAGTGGGGTCCGCAGAGATTGCAATGACCGTGGATACCTGCACACCCGGCGCGTCCACCTGCGCCGACAGGTAGACCACATCGCCCGCCACCACCGGTGAGGCTTTGACCCGAACCGAGGGAATGAACATGAACCATTTCAGGTTGCTGTATGTGGTGGGCTGGATGTAATACTGGCGAGGAGGTTCGCTGCCCGCGGTCACCACCACCAGGGTGGGCTGCGACAGGCTGAAAGCGAAGATGGCGCCTCCCCCACCTGCGCCTGGCATCATGTTGTTGATGGTTATCACGCCTGCCGCACGGTTCACCGAATACTGCGCCGGTTGCACGTAGGTGTACTGCGTGGTACCGCTGGTGCTGCGTATCACATCCACCTGCCGAATCTGCAGGGTGGCGTTGGCAGGAATGGACTCTGGCAGGCGCAGCTCCACTTTCGGGTTGTTCTGGAACGCCATCAGCACGGTACCCGAAATAGGGAACGGAATACCCGGGAAGGTGCCCCTTGCTTCCGCTACCGCGTAGGTCGTGTCGCCAAAGACGGCGGGCGGCGCGGTGAAGCCACCCGGCGTCAGCCCTACCTCAGCCCCCGGCGGCACTCTGGTACCAAACAGCGTGTGCTTCAGCACCAGCGACGGCGGCACATTCTCCGACTGCTGCGGTGTAATCTGGTCGCTGTAGCCGCCATGCAGCTGCCACCGCCAGCGCATGACCGTACGGTTGCCGGGCTGTTCCAGTAAGCCGTAGATGCTACCGTTGTCGGTGGTGTAAATCACGTTATCACTGGCATCCAGTGCAGGCTGGTCCATAATGGTCTTACTGGGGTTGGGAACAACATCCGCGATGCCCACCGTGCTGCGGACGGGCGTGCCGGGCGATTTACCCCAGTCGATGAAGTAGTTCATCACCACCACGGGGTTCGCTGCGGGTTGACTGGCAAACACAATGGTGCCCGCGTTCACGGTAATGCGCGAGTCGGGCAGGTCATAGCGGCCTACAAGCGTTAGCGCGCCGCTCGATTCGCGATTGTACACCCACACCACCGGGTTCAGGGAGGCGTAGGGAACGCTGGTATCCGCCAGGAAGATGTGCAGCTGCCGTCCCTGTGCGCGCGTCACGAAGGTGCGCTTGTCGTTGTTGGGATTGCTCAGCACCTCGCCCCTGGTGCCCAACCAGAAGGCGTAGACCGAACTGGTCAGCGTGCCGGTCGTGGAGGTGGGCGCAGTGGAAACGTAAGCCATCAGGTCGTTGGCGATAGAGCCTTCGCCTGTTTGTCCTCTGTCCTGCACATAGCCGAGCGTCACGCCGCCGCGGATGAGGGGCAGATTGGTACGCGGCTGTATCCAGTCCTGCCCTGCGCTACCGGAGTTAATGATGTCGCCGGTGGCTGCCCACAATACGTAGAGCCGTCCATTGGTACCACCTCCGCCTGATTGGGCTGCCGGAACCACGATCAACCCTTCCGCAAAGGCTGGGACAGGCACGTTCTCATCGTCAAACGGTACGGCGTTAGGCAGAGTGCGTTCCCAGACCAGATTCGAGCCGTCCGATAGCCCCGCAATGGGGGTGTTGATGCCTCCAGTACGAGGGAACGCGCGGTATGCCCGTACGGTTCCGTTCTTCAGCACGACAACCACCAGCGCACGTTGCAGGGGGTCATTACTGCTGGGTGCAATCTCCACAATCTGCGGTGTCGAGGTGGGTTCGCTTCCCAGCGGAGCCTCCCAGATTTCGTCGTATGGCGTGCCGCGCTGCCACAGGTCGGGCAGACCGTCGTCCTCGTTGCCGTCGCCGTCGATGTCGCGGCGCGGGTTCGCGTCGAAGCAGTACAGGCGCAGGTCGCCGAACGGCGACGCCCCCACCACGAACAGCGCGCCATTGTAGAATACTGGAGCGGAGGCGAAGGTGCCCACCGCCTGCAGTCCGGTCAAGCCCCACTTCTCCACCAGCGGCGCACCGATGCTTTCGAAACTACCGGCGGTGCGTCGGGCATTCTTGCGCTGAGCGGTAAACGCCGACGCCCACTGCATCATGTTGTAGCCGAACTTCAGGTTCTGCGGGGCGGCGGCAACGAAGTTCTCGTTCGCTACCGGGCCCCCCGGCGGCGCAACCGCCTGACTGAGGGCATACGCGATACCTATCGAGGAGACCACCACTGCCCCACTGCCATACTGACCAGCCGCCAGCACCGGACGGCGGTTGTCCTGACGCACCACAATCGGAGCCAGCACACCGGGTGCAGGGGGCGCGTTCAAATCCGCGCCGACCGCGCTCAGCGAGCCGCGAATGCCAGCTCCCATCTGATTGACCTCGCCCGCACTTATCGGATAGGGTGCGTTCACCAGAGGATGGGTCGGATACGCCAGTAATCCGCTGGTTGAGCCTTCATTATTGAACTGCAGGTCCAGAAAGAGCGGAGCGCGCGTATCGATGGTATACGCGGTCTGGTTATCTATCCAGAGCAGCCCCCCCGCGTCGACGAATTTGCGCAGTTTCTCACGCTGTTCGGGGGTGAAGCCGATGTTACTGCCCTGCGTGGCGACCACCAGCGCGTCATACCTGGCAAGGTCTTCCATCGATATCTGGTCGACGTTCACCACCCAGTAGGTCGCCATGTTCTTGCGGCTGCCGGGAGCCGCCAGCGGATTGACGAAATCCCACCCGGCGGGTTTGTAGTCGCTGCGGCGGTCCAGCACGTGCCACACGAATGGCGTCAGCACCGGATTACTGCCGATTTGCAACACACCGACGCGAATCTGCTTGCGCACGGTGGTATAGGTATAGGCGTCGCCCTGTGCCGTGCGCACCATGCTCAGCCAACCTGTCGCAATGCTCAGAAATATCAGGAAAACCAGTCGGTTTCGCATTGTCATCACCCTTCTCTCGGCTCAAATCTGCTCGGGATCGATGCCCAGCTCCCGCAAGCGTTGCGCCAGCTTAGCAGCGCGTTGACGCTCGTGCTCCGCTTGCTGTTGTAACTCCAGATAGGTCATAAACCGCTGCCCGTCGGGACGGATGACGCGCAGCTCGCCGTCCTCGATCTCGAAGCGCACTCCTAACCTCGGGCTCACCCAGCCCTGAATCTCGTCTATTACCCGCAGCCGACCGTCCTCGCCACGAATCCAGCCGGTAAAGTCGCCGGTTTCCGGGTCATACAGGTAGTACTCCTCCACACCATAGCGGTCGTAAAACTCCAGCTTCTTCGCCATCTCCAGCAGCGAGTTGCTGGGTGACAGTACTCCGAAGACCACCTGCGGCGCGATGTTCTCCTCTTCCCACTGTTTGTAAGAGGGTCTGTCACCCTTCGGGCGTCCGAAGACAATCATCACATCAGGTGCCATGCGGATATCGGGGCGTCCCTCCACGGAGTACCAGAACAGGTCGCCCGCCACAAACACATCCTCCCTGTCGCGGAACAGTGCCTCGAAGCCACCCTCGAGGGTCACTATCCAGCGAAACTGCTTCGTGTTATCTGCCATCGGCTTCCCGTCGGATTCAGGGTAGACGATTTGCTCCTTGCGCGATGCCGTAATCGCCATGTCACCTCATCTCCCCGACATAGAGTAGTCCTGGGCACACCGGCAGGCGCGGCATCGGTGGCAACCGGCGTCCATACTGATCGACGCGCACCACGCCCGCGCTGGTGAACACCGGGTCGTACTCCATGATAAGGTTGTAGCCCATAGGCAGGTTGCGCGCGGGGTTACGCGGGTCGCGCAGATGCCATGGCGGTATGGGGATACCCGAATTGCCATACTGTGGCGGTATCCAGCCCCACTTCTTCAGCCACTCGCCCTGGTCCTGTATCGCCCACGGCAGGTTCTCTGCAATCGCTCCCCGTATCACGATGCGAATATCCAGCGGTTGTGCGTAGAACGGGTACACCGGCGAAAGCACCCCATGACGCTGCCGGCGCAGGTTCTGGTCTACCGACGACGGGCTGGAGCCGATTGGGAAGGTATCGCGCGGGTCGGTGTTGAACCACTCACCCGGCAACACTACAAACGACCCCTCCTGCGCGTACATCAGCGCAGCAATCTCAATGTCCATGGGTACCACCGCCACCCGGCTCAGATGGTACTCGTTGGCGGGCGCGTTGCCCCAACCGCTGTTGACCTCAAAGGTCAGGCTGTTCTCCGCGCCGGGTGCGGTGTTCAGCACGTAGTCGCTGCGCGGGTTGGTCGGATGGGTCGGCGGGTTCGTGTTGAACGGCGACAGATTGCGCTGCAGTTCGAGCCCCAGATGCTCGTAGTTGACCCCGGAAGCGTTCACCACGTAGACGGTCGGCAAGCCCAGCGCGTCCAGAACGCCTCCCGGGAAGCGATACAGGTCTTCGTCCAGAACACCGTTACCGTTAGTATCGTTCACCGGATAGTTCACGTGCAGGAAGATGCTGGTCTGCTCGTTTTGGATGGCTGCATGGCGCACCAGCAGTTTCAGACCATGAGGCCAGGTGTTGCTGAAGTAGTTGTTTAATGAAACCGCCGATGAGAACACAAAGGATTGCCTCTGGGTAGGCAGCATGGCCCTGTGCCACGAGGGGAAGTTCAGCGGCGCGTCCTGCTCGTTCCAGCCGCCCGCTTCAGTACCCAGTTCGGGGTCGATGAACAGCGTGGTGTTGACCACAATGTTCTCCTTCGCCAGCAGCGCGATGGCGCTGGTGTTGTCGGGCAGACCGTTCGGCAGGCGTGGTTTCATCAGGTTGCCCTCGATGAAGATATTGCCACCCGACACCACGGTGAGCTGCTTGCCCTGCGGGATGATGCCGCGAATGCGGATATTCCCTTCAGCATAGATGACACCGCTGAACGGAGTGACGAACGGCAGTCCGACCGCCGCCTTGTTCAGGGAGGGGTCCAGCAGGTCCTGCGATAGCCGTCCGTCGGGCAGGTAGGTACACACCATGGTCACCGCGTTAGTGTTTGCCCCATTCGGGGCGCGCCATCGCCCGCGTGTGAGCTGGATGGTAAAGCCGAAGGGGTTCAGCCGGATGATAGCGCCCGGCGGCACGTAGTAGGGTCCCTGCCAGTTGCGCGAATCTATCAACCGCAGGAACTCACTGCGCACGGTGGGACCGCCAAACAAGCCCGGCTCGCGCAGTACATCCGCGCGGTTGTTGATATAAATGCCTCTGCCGAAGCCGAACAAGCCGCTATTGCGCCCACCGACCAGCGCGCCCGAGTTGCGCGTCATACTCCAGTAGCGGTTCACGTTGGTAGCCGGGTCCGTCAGGTCGATAAGGGGTGGTTCCCGTCGCGTTGCCAGGCGGGGTCCACCATCCACACCCACGCCAGTGCGTCCGTCGCGCACCACACCGCCATAGGTATTGAAGGTCGGGCTGTTGCTGGGAAGCAAGGCATTGTTATTCACCGTCACCTGCGCGCGAGGCGCCAGAAGGATGTCGCCTGCTACCTCCACCCGGTCTCCAGCCTGCGGATTGAGGGTCAGTTCCACCTCGCCATGCCATCTGAGGTTGCCGTTGACGCGGATAGGCGCACCACTGGTGTTACTACCCCAGATGAGTCGCACCGGTATCGGGTTTCCGTTCGCATCGTGTCCTACGATGCCTTCTGGCACGCCCAGCTCCACCACCACGTTGGCGCGGTTATCGCGGTTGGTAATGAAGCGCAGGTAGTCGGTGATACCGATAGCCTTGTAAGCCACCATCTCCCGCCGCAAGCCGGTCGCCGCGGCGGTCAGCATGGTCGGGTCATTCGGGTCGATGCGCCCCACCCGTCCGATAGATTCTATCTTGATGAAGCGGGAGAGTGGTCCCGACTCGGGGTCGTTCGGGTCGTACGGACGAGGGTTATAGCTTACCCGTATCAGCGCGCGTCCGTTTTCGAACAGCACCCGACTGTAGCCGCCGCTGGGTCCAGCCGCCGGCGTGCCACACGGGTTCAGCGTGGTGGACTCGGTGGGGGCATACGGACGCAGCCACTGATAGTCCGGGTCGCGGCACTGGTCCGGAGGCAGGTTCGCAGGCACGGGACGCCAGTCAGCACCTTCTTCGCTGAAGGTCAGCTGCTGGTCGGCGTACTGGATGCCCGCCTCCGCAAAGTACTGGGCATCGGTTACTCTGCCACTGCGTGCCGCGTTCTCGAGGTTTCGCCCGATAATCGCCACGAACAGCGCGCCCATAAACATCATGACGAACAGCACCACGACCGCCACAATCAGCGTTTGTCCACGCTGCGCGTAGGAAGGACACATCGCTTTCGTCCACACCGGTTGGCTCATTTTTCGCACTTTCCCCCTCCCGCTCTCATCGTAACAGGTTGCGCACCCGCACCTGCGTGGTCAGGGACGTCAACAGTGGGTCGCCCGTTGTCGGGTCATACAGCTTGACGCTAATTGCCAGCGTGTATTCCGACCGCGTCATGTAATCCACTTTCACCACATCGTCGTTAGAGTTCGCCTGAATCGCGTAGGTCACGCGCAGCAGGTCGTAAGGCGTGCCGTCTGCCCGTGTGCCCGATGGCACCTGCCATAGCGACCAGAACTCCACATAACCGGTTTGCAGGGTAGGCTGGCCGTTCCGCATTCCCCGATAGTTGATGCGATACTGGTTCGGACCGGGCGTCACGTTCCAAGGAACGCGGGTGTAAGGCACCATGCGCGGCTCCAAGCCCGGCGGGGTCGTCTGGTCAGGTCCCCAAATCCGTTCCGAGCCCGGCACGATGGACACCGTCTGCAGTAGCCTCAATGGGCTCTGCCGATTATTGGACGCCGTGTTGTTGATATCCGGTTCCGACAGCAGCAGGTATCGTCGTCCGCTCTCATCCACTTGCGTGTTGCGGGCAAGATACTCAAACACGGGACGCTCACCCGGCCGGAAAACCGCCACTGCGGGGATGGAGAAGCTGACCGTGCCTGAGCGCGGGTCTACATCGAACGGCATGTAGGGATACGGGGCGTCCAGCGACGAGGGGTTCCGTTCCCATGAACCGCTTCCCTGTATCCAGGGGTCGGGCAGGTTGGAACACACCCCCGCGTTCCAGGTGCCCTCCTCATAACAGCCAGCCGACTGCATCAGCTGGTAAGCCGTGATGTTGAAACGGAAGGCATCGGAAGCTCCGCGCGCCACCATCAGCTGACCGTTCACATCCCCAGTCATGTACACCGTGCTAAAGCCATTGCGGTAGACAGTGACCATAAACGGGCTGCTCCAGCCGCCCTTCTTGGTGGTATATGCAGCGGGGATTGCGTTGGGCACCTCATTGGCAGCCTCATCCAGATTGTTAGGTACCGCTGGGTCATCGGTTACCAGACCGGGCAGGAACTGTATCAACGGCGTCACCTGTACAATCTGTCCCGTGCGCTGGTCGTAACGCACGTTCAGCAGGTCGATATCCTGCACTTCGGTGACAGGGCGACTGACTTCCAGCCAGTTCTGCATATACGACTTTCCATTCGGCGCGGTGCTGGTATCATAGAAGAACCACGGCTCGTCGATAATGGGCTGACCGTTGGCGTCGAGCTTGAACAGTTTCGTATTCGGTACATACTGCCCATTGCCATTCCGTTCGTACAGCACAAACTGTGCCCGCCACAAGACGTACGGATTGTCTAACGCGGCCGTAGCCAGCAGTTGCTCATTGCGGTTGCTGTAAGGACGACTGGGGTCACGTCGAGCAACGAAATAGCGCACGATGGTACGTCCCGCAAGCACCGGCACCAAAGGTGGCTTGCCGACCCGCTGGTCTGGTGGGACGTAGTCGCTGCCATCCGTAGGGTCGGTAATGCCAGTGCCGTTGGCGGTTGCACGTTCTGGCAACACGAAGTCGATCTTAGTATATGGCAGATAAAAGGTGACCGCATTACCCCGCTGGTCCACCAGCGTGAACTGCAACGTCGCATCGTTCACGGGGTTGCTGGTGGTCAACGGGTTCAGCACCCGAGAGTTGTCGAACACGTAAGCGGCTTCGGCAATCTCGCGCGAGATGGTCTCCATCAGGTCGCGGGCAGTATCCTGTGCCTGCGCCACCCGCTGCACCCGACGTGTGAAGTTGAAGCTCTGCAGCATGGGCCCCAGCAGCAGTCCCAGCATCACAGCGGTAATCGCCATTGCCACTAGCAGCTCCACCAGCGTGAAAGCTGACCTGAACTTCGTGTTGCCGATCTCTTTCATCGGTGGACACTCCTGTTTCACCTTCGCGTTTTGCTTGTTCTATCGGTGTTATTTCACTTCGCGCGTGAGGATGGTTTCCACCTCATAGCGCTGCCAGCGGTTGTTTTCCTTCCAGATAACACGCGCCTTGAAGGACGCACCCCTCACACCACGCACCACGTATCCGTACGTGTTGTAGGCATCCAGGTCCAGCGACACCGCAGTGGGTTTGATGTCGCGGATATCGATGTAACACAGGGGTCGTCCTGCCACTGTTTCGGTGCGGTTGCTGATGCGCGCCAGCACGCCACGCATCACATCTTTGCCTAGCGCGCTATCCACATAGTATACTTCCCCAAGCAACACCTGCTTGCCCGCGTCGCACACAGGGAAGTAGATGCGCGTGGGTGAACCACCATCGGCACCACCGCCCACGTAAAACTCGCGGTAGCTAAGCAAGCTGCCGTAACGCTCGCGATAGACCTCGTACGGCTTCACCACGTGAACACCCCAGTCGCCATCCGCCTGATAGTAGAAACGCAGGGTATGTCCCGCCAGAGTGGGATCCACCACGTTCACGATGCCGTTGCGGTAATCTACCTGATACGAACCTGTATCTCCCTCGCCCACAATGGGGTCGATGACCTGACCCGTCTGCAAGTCCACCGCCACGAAGTCGGGTTGCTGGCGTACCGGGTCATTGGGTGGCAGTGCGTTCCAGTTCACACCCCTTATCAGCCCCTCATAGGTGGTTTGGTCATCCAGCTTATCGCCGCGTTTGCGCAGGAAGCGCAGGTTCAGCCTGATTTCGGCAGGCACTGTGGGAACCAGCCGGTCCTCGCGGATGATATGCCAGTCCAGCACAGTGTAATCGATGTTCGCGGTGAGCGGCACCACCCCGCGGGCTGTACGCTCGGTGTAGTCGCGCCCACGCGGGTTGAACAGCAGAACGCCCACGTTGGCGTAGGGACCGACGTTGCCATAGAGTACCTTGAACTCGTAGGGGTCATCCGACCACGCCTGCGCCAGCGGAAGCAATCGGAACTCGCGGCTGACCAGTTCACTGCCCCCGCGCATAAGCCATCCCGACTCCAGAATCGGCCTGCCATCGGGTCCGACATAACTGCGCAGTTCGATTTTCACTGGCTCGCCGGTCAGGCTGACCACGTTAGGAATGGTCTTGGAAACCGACTTCAGCTTCCAGCCATCATTGCCGTCGTAATAGTCGTACGAGATGGTGAAATCGCGCGGGTACGGCGTCGGATAGAACCAGATGACCACATCATCGTGCGAGCCATCGTCGCTGGCGTCGTAGTCGATGGCGTATTGGTGCGGGCGACGCAACGGCGGTGGAGCATCCTCTTGCGCCTGCCACTGGATGCGCACCATAGGCGAACCATAGACATTCAGGTTGCTCAGTCGCCACACCTGCGCGACGGGGTCATACAGCGGCTGGTCGACGAACGGACCCGCTGACAGCACGTACACAGAGCCCTGTCCGACCACGGTGGGCACAGGGATAGGGATTCGCACCTTCTCGCCCACCACTCGCCGCCAGCGGTTGATGTCGGAGTAGTAGTAAGGGTCGATGCCCACTGGCAACGAGGGCGGTGCGAGGTTGTCGGGATGCGCCCCGACATCGATAGCCTCCCCCGTCGCGCTGCCGTCGCTGTACGGTGCCAGCGCGAGGATACCCGCGGGCAGCGCAGTCGCGTTGTTTTTCCACCGCTCGATCTCCTGCTGAGCCAGTCGGCTGGCAAGCGAGCGGTTCTCCGCAGCGCGGGTCACAAAGAAACCGCCCGGGAACAACTTCAGAATGACCAGTATGCCGATGGTCAGCACGGCTATCGCCGCCAGCACCTCAATCAGCGAAAAGGCATATACTCTTCTGTTCTTTTTCATGGTTCGCCTCCACCGCCTACCATCTGGTGGGTTATGACCGTCTCCCTGTCATGCACAACATGAGCGCAATATCTGCTCCGCTCCTTGTCATGCACCGTAACAACGTTGCGTCTACTTCACGCGAGCGCAAGGCACCCCTGCCTTAGTCCAGGCACCAGAACTTGTTCTGCCCTGCACTGCTGAAGTTCGGGTCGTTGCCGGTCATCTTCTGGGCAATAATGCGCGAGTCGACCGGTTTCGCCGTACCGCTAAGCAGCAGCACGATGTCTTTGCTGCCGGCAGTAGGCCTGCCTGTCCTGTCGCAACTACGATGGTCGGACACCCAGGTCACGATAGTGTTCTCCGGCGGCAGGTTGTACTGCAGCTGGCACATGTCATCCAGAGGGCCAGCGGTATTGTTTGTCGGCATGTAAGGGCGATACAGGCTGTAGTGCTGCTCGAACACCCCACTGCCCGGGCAGGTCTGCCCCACGTCCATGCTGTCAAAGACGTAGAAGGGACGAGTTACCAGCACGCCGTTAATTTCGTTGGTACGCACGCTGGGATTGCTCGGGTCGGGCAGCATCACCTCCACCGCCCGCCAGCTCACTTTGTCGTTCACCGGATTGTTCGGGCTGCGGAAGATGGTGATGTCACGGATGTACGCCTGATACAGGAAGCCCCCGCGGATTCTGTCCGCAGGTATGGGGTTGTTGCTGTTGTCGAAATCCACGTAGCCCAACAGCACCTCGGGATACACTCGATTGTCCTGTTTGTACAGCTTTAACGCAACCTGTATCTGGTGCAGGTTGGACATGGTGGTGGTGCGACGTGCCTGTTCGCGCACCGTTGCCGCTACGGGGAAAATGATGGCGGCGAGCACGGCGATAATCGCTATCACCGTCAGCATCTCCACCATCGTGAACGCTCTGGTGCAAATCCGGTCTCGCATAGTCGGTCACCTCGTTCCTTTCCTGTCGGTTTTGACGACGCCTCCGAACGTATTGTTCCCCTACGCGAAGAGGCGCTCAGTGTCTACTTGCAATTCTGGCAATAATGCCGAAAGGACGGTATCTCCCCGCCCGTATAAGCCGATGCGCTCGGTTTTCTGTGCGCTCAGGCGCAGTACCTCTACCGTCTGCGCCTCCGGACTGACAATCCACGCCTCCCGAACGCCCGCAGGCCGGTAATCCTCTATCTTCTCCTGAACGGCTACCCTACTTTCACTGGGAGACAGCACTTCCACCACCAGGTCTGGTATAACCTCCCCGGGCGGCGCATCCAGCAACGCCTGCACATCACGCCAGCCATCCTCACGGAACAATACCACCATCACATCCGGCTGGCGCACCTTCAGGGGGGAGGAGCATACAACAACATCGATCGGGGACGGCAGTATCTCCCCAACCGTCTCCGGTATGCACTGATCTAACAGCTGGATTAATCGACGCACAAGCCTTTGATGCCTCATATTGGGCGCAGGTGACATTTGCAACACTCCGTCGACAATCTCATAACGCTGGTTCGTCTCCGGCATCCGCAGCCATTCCTCGTAGGTGATGGGTTTGGAAACTGCTTGCACCGCCATCGCCTAACCACCTCCTGTTGCCCAGCGCCAGTAGGCATCCCACAATGACAGTACGTAGGGCTTGCCTATCAGCGCGATGAGTGTAGCCGCCACAATATAAGGACCGAAAGGGATAGTGGTCAAGCCGGGCACGAACTCCTCTTCCTCTGTGCTTGTTCCGGAAACCTTGTGTGAGCCCAACAGGGAACGCACACCGTCATAGAGGAACACCAGCACATCCAGTGCAACCAGCAGCGCGAGGCTGTAAAGCAACATCTGCGTCAGAGGTTCAGGAGGAGTGGACGGCGCAGCCCCGGCTGCGGACGGAGCACCTGCAAGGGATTGCCGTTTCAGGGTGAAGATAACCAGCAATCCTCCCACGATAGCCCCCAGAGCCACCGCGCCCGCAAAAGCCAGCAACGCGAGTTTCAAAGGCATCAGCGTGCCAATCGCCCGCGCCAATTTCACGTCTCCAAAGCCCATAGCGTCCTTTCGAAACATCACTCGCCCCATCACAGCGATGGTTGCAAAAAGCAGCGTACATACGACCGCGCCTACCAGCGCGTAAGGCAGTTTCCACCCGCCTACGCTCATCCACGCTTGGGGGTTGTCTTCGGCAATAAGCACTGCGTTGCGGGCGATGCCCAGCGCCAGCATAAAGACGTTTAATCCATCGGGTATCAAAAAATGCTCCAAGTCTATAAAGAAAGCAGCTATCAGCGCTGCCGCAAAAAACACATAGAACAGGGTATCCCAGCTCCAGCTGTAGCGCCAGTAAATGCCCCAGAAAAGCAGTCCGGTTGTCAGCTCCACCCAGAAATAGCGCCAGGAGATGCGCGCACCGCAGTAGCGACATTTGCCGCGCTGCCACAGGAAGCTGAGCAAAGGTATCAGGTCTCTGGCACGCAGCTCGGTCTTACAGCTCGGGCAGTGGGAACGTGGTTTGACGATAGATAAACCACGCGGGAGGCGGTAGATAAGCACATTCAGGAAGCTACCTACCACCGTCCCGTAGATAAACACCACCAGCCCGATGTACCATTCCGGCATAATCCGTTGGTTCGTGCCCTTCCTGATGGCTGTAGGGGGCGATGTCTCACTCGCCCCCAGGACGCTTATCCGCCGCCTTCGGCGCCGCCCTGTCCACCGGCAAGGTTCTGCACCGCTGTAATCAGCGGCAACAGCAACGAGATGACGATGAAGCCCACCATGCCACCCAGCAGCACAATGAGCACCGGCTCAATCGCTGAGGTAAGCGATTGCAGGGTGGACTCCACCTCCGACTCGTAGAAGTCTGCCACTTTGGACAGCATCTGGTCGAGCGCACCCGACTCCTCACCGATGGAAATCATGTGCACCACCATCGGCGGGAACATGCCGCTTTTCTCCAGTGGCGGTCCGATTCGGTCACCCTCACGGATGCGGGCGCGCGCTTCCATCACCGCCTCGGCGATAATCTCGTTCGCCACCGTACCTGCCACCGTCTCCAGAGCCTGCAGGATAGGCACGCCGGAGCTGAGCAGGGTGCTGAGTGTGCGCGAGAAGCGCGCCAGTGCGATTTTGTGGTTCAGCGGCCCGAAGACGGGCAGCCTCAGCTTCAGGCGGTCATACAAGCGGCGTCCGATACGGGTGCGCACGAACGTTCGGAAGGCCATGACCACCAGCACCACGATAGCGATCATCACGTACCATCGGCTGGTGAGGAAGTTGCTGAAATCCATCAGCATCTGCGTCATCACTGGGAACTCTTTGATGTTCAGGTCTCGGAACACGTCAAAGAATCGGGGCAGGATAAAGGTCACCAGCCCGATGACGATCGCCAACGCGGCAATCACCACGATGGTGGGATAGGTCATCGCGGCGCGCACCTTACGGCGCAGGGCGACATCTGCCTCGAGGAACGCCGCCAGACGCTGCAGGCTCTCCTCCAGAACGCCACCCACTTCACCGGCGCGGATCAAACCGATGAACAGGTTGGAGAACACGTTCGGGTACTTGCTCATCGCTTTCGAAAGCGTCTGACCGGCTTCCACTTCCGCCTGAATGTCCATGATGATGCGTCGCAGTTTGGGGCTCTGGGTCTGCTGAGCCAGAACGTCCAGACTGCGCACGATGGACACTCCCGCATCCTGCATGGTGGAGAACTGGCGGCAGAAAATCGCCAGGTCGCTGAGCTTCACCCGTCCCCAACCGCCGCCGGGTCGATGTGCGCGCACCTGACGCACTTCGGTGACGGTAAAGCCCTGCTCCTGCAAACGCCGGCGCAGGGTTTCTGCGCTTTCCGCCTCCGAGGTGCCGGAACGCACGTTACCGGACGCATCGCGGAAGGTGTAAGCAAAAGTTGGCATGGTTGTTCCCTCCTCTGCAGCGGCGCAGGCTAGAGCCTGCGGCTACGATTCCATGTACCTGTCTATCTGAAACGCAGGCGGAAGCCTGCGGCTACGGTTCCGCTCGTTTATCGTCCACGCGCCGCGACGGTGCCCTCGGTCACTGTGGTGGGCGATATCATCTTTTTCAGCTCGTCGGGGTTCATTGCCCGCGAGAGCGCCTCTTCCAGCGTAATCCAGCCCTTCATGTAAAGGTCACGCAGCGACTGGTCCATCGTCTGCATGCCCACGTTTGCGCTGGTCTGGATGACCGAGGTAATCTGGTGTGCCTTGTTTTCGCGAATCAGGTTTCGAATCGCCGGAGTGGCAATCATCACCTCTACCGCCGGCACGCGCCCTGGTTGTCCCGCGCGGGGTAGCAGTTGCTGGCAGATAACTGCCTGAATGCTGTTGGAGAGCTGGATGCGGATTTGCTCCTGCTGTCCAGGCGGGAATACGTCCACGATACGGTCAATCGTGGTGGCTGCACTGTTGGTATGCAGTGTTGCCAGCACGAGGTGTCCGGTTTCGGCTGCGGTAATCGCCAGTGCGATGGTCTCCGGGTCGCGCATCTCTCCCACGAGAATCACGTCCGGGTCCTCGCGCAGAACCGCCCGCAGCGCATTATGGAACGACCTGGTATCCTGCCCCAGCTCGCGCTGGTTGATAATGCTGAAGCGGTGCGAGTGGAGATATTCAATCGGGTCCTCGATGGTGACGATATGCACGCTTCGCTCCATGTTAATCTGGTTAATCATTGCCGCCTGAGTAGTGGACTTTCCCGAACCGGTGGGTCCGGTGACGATAATCAATCCGCGCGGCAGGCGCGTGAGCTCTTCCAGCACCGGCGGCAGGTTCAGTTCACGAATAGTCGGGATGCGAGTGGGAATCAATCGGAACGCCGCCGCCACTGCGCCTCGGTCGCGGTACACGTTGACGCGGAAGCGTGCCATTTTGCCCAGCGAGTACGAGAAGTCCAGTTCGAGGGTGCTCTCGAACCGCTGGATTTGCTCGTCGGTCAGGATATCGTACATGAGCCGCTGCGTGTCCTGCGGGGTGGCTTTTTCATAATTGGTGGGTATCAACCTGCCGTCCAAGCGGATGACGGGTGGTACGCCTGCGCACAGATGCAGGTCAGACGCCCCCTTTTCGACGACGATGCGCAGCAGGTCGTCGATGTGTGCATCCTCGAGACTGCCTGGACGAACCGCCGTCGCCGCGGAGGGGGCAGCGGTTTGCCCTCCGATGGTGGGTTCGATATCGAACTGCGTTGTCTGCTCCACAGAAAGTTCTGCCTCCCTTGATGGTTGTTAGTGCCCTGCGGTGAAGACCACGCGCATCACTTCGTCCGGTGTGGTCACGCCTTCCAGAACCTTCAGCAAGCCATCTTCACGCAGCTCGTGCATGCCGTTCGCCTTTGCCGCGTCGCGGATGTCTGCCAGCGGCGCACGCCGGACAATCAGTTCAGCGATTTCGTCGTTCACCCGCATCAGTTCAAAGATGCCGATTCGTCCGCGGAAACCGGTATACCGGCACGCCTCACACCCTCGCCCTCGCCAGAGTGTTACCATCTGGTCAGGGCGTTGCGGACGGAAGCCAAACCGCCGCAGGTCGGCGGCAGGCACCTCGTACGGTTCCTTGCAGTGCGGGCAGAGACGGCGTGCCAGACGCTGTGCCAGAACACCAATCACGGTTGCAGAGATAAGGTATGGCTCCACACCCATATCGACCATACGGATGACCGCCGACGGAGCGTCGTTCGTGTGCAGGGTGGTCAAAACGAGGTGTCCCGTCAGCGATGCCTCAATCGCGATTTCCGCCGTTTCCAGGTCGCGCATTTCACCGACCATGATGATATCAGGGTCCTGGCGCAGGAACGAGCGCAGAGCGTTCGCGAAGGTCAATCCGGCTTTACGGTTCACCTGCACCTGGCTGATACCCGGCAGCTGGTACTCCACAGGGTCCTCGATGGTGATGATGTTCTTTTCAATCGAGTTGAGTTTGTGCAGCACCGAATACTGGGTCGTGGTCTTTCCCGAACCCGTCGGACCGGTAGAGAGCACCATACCGTTCGGCTGGATGACCAGCTCCTCTAGCTGCGCCTGCACCTCTGCAGTAAACCCCAGTTTCTCCAGACCGATCAGGATGCTGGTCTTGTCCAGGATACGCATGACGATTTTTTCGCCCATGCCAGAGCTGAGGTGAACGGGGATTGAAGACACACGCAGGTCGTAATCTTTGCCTTCCACACGGATGGGGATACGTCCGTCTTGCGGGAGGCGGCGCTCCGCGATGTTCATCTCCGCCATAATCTTGTAGCGGGAGATGAGTGGAGCCTGAATGTACTTGGGCAGGGTCATAATCTCGTGCAAGACACCGTCAATGCGGTAACGGATTCGCACGCCGCGCTCCTGGGGCTCCACGTGGATATCCGATGCCCGCTCTTTAACCGCCTGCTGGATAATGGTGTTGGCGATGCGCACGATAGGAGCTTCCTCTGCGACGCGCGCCGCGCTTTCCACATCCTCTTCATCCACATCCATACCCACGCCAACCTGCGCGATATCCGCCTTAATCTGCGCCATCATCCCCCCGCCGACGGGTGCAGCTGCCGCGGTGGACGTTTCCGCATCCGGCGCTTTGCCGACCACGGACTGGTAGGCGCGGTTAATCGCCTCTTCGATGGCGTCGGCTGCTGCCAGCGCAGGGCGAATGGTGCAGCGCGAAACTATCCGCAGGTCATCAAACGCCAGCACGTTGTTCACGTCCGCCATCGCTACGGTCAACACGTTGCCATCCTTCAGGATGGGAACCACCTTGTGCTGTCGGGCAATGCGCTCGGGAACCACGTTCACCGCGCTGGGGTCGATGGTAAAGGTGTTCAGGTCGACAAAAGGAACTCCCAGTTCCTGCGCGCGCGCCTCCGCCACCTGCGCAGGTGTCGCCCACTGGTTGTCGACCAGGATCCTGCCTAGGTCGCCACCAGAGCTGCGCTGGATTTTTTGCGCCTGCTCCAGATGCTCGCGCGTGATGTATCCCCGCTCGACCAGATACTCGCCGAGACTCTTCCGTACGGTTGCCATTGCTCTCTCACCCCGTTTACTTGTTTGGCTCCCCACCCGTGCCGGAGACGGGTGTATCCGGTGAATGCACCGATGATTCCTGCTACACCATCATAGCATTTTATGACGAGATATACAACCTCTACACAACCTGTCCCGCAAACTCCATGCCCAGTGCTTTTCGAACCACTTGCTCCATCACGTCTACAGGAGGATATTGTCCTGTCCACAAACGAAAAGATTCCGCCCCCTGATGTACAAGCATTTTTACGCCGTTCATGATGGCACATCCTTTTTTTTGCGCCTCACGAAGCAGCCTGCTTACCGGTGGATTGTAGACCAGGTCATACACCAGCATATCCGGATGCAATCCTTCCAGCGGGATAGGCGGCATCTCCTCCACATTGGGATAAAGACCCAGAGGAGTGGTGTTGACCATTACCTGCGCTTCTCGTATCACCTGCACTACCGCAGGGTCATGGTATTGCAGGGCATGGGCTTCTGCTCCCAGCTCCCACAGCATCTGCGCCGCCCGGTCGCGATGACGGCTCACCACGGTCACCTTCGCACCGACCTGAATCAGTGCGTTCGCCACCGCGCGCGCTGACCCGCCAGTGCCCAGCACCACCACACGCAGGTCCTCCCCAATCAGCACCTGCTCCGATTCCAGCGACCGCAGAAACCCGATGCCATCGGTGCTCGTGCCATACAGCGTGCCATCTTCCCGTCGACACACCGTGTTGACCGCGCCAATCTGCTTTGCCACCTCGCTCAACTCGTCCATCAAAGGCGGTATCAGTTCCTTCAGCGGCACGGTAATATTCGCGCCCCGAAAACTCATCGCACGCAATCCCGCGATGGCTTCCTGAACGTTTTCGGGTGGGGTGAGCAGAGGCACATAAATCCAGTCCATATTCAACGCCTCAAAAGCGGCGTTGTGCATTGCCGGAGAGAGGCTATGCTCCACCGGATATCCCATCACGCCCACCACTTGTGTCCGCCCCGTAATCACTCTCACGAACCGATTCCCCCTCGATTGTTTGACGTTAGAACGGTTTTGCGGGTTCCCTCATCCCGCGACAACACGCCCGCACGGCGGTACGCCCACAGTAATATTCGCTCCAGAAGGCGACTTACCTTCGTGACGATGAACTCACGTCGAGCCATCGGCAGCACCAGTATGGTGCGCATCCCCATGCGGTTGCCTCCCCACACGTCGGTGAACATCTGGTCGCCTATCATCACTGCCTGCTCAGGAGGCGTTCCCAGCTGCTCCAGAGCCTGCCGCAACCCATACCGACGCGGTTTGAACGCCTTTGGCACGTAAGCGATGCCCAGCTCTTTCGCAAGCACCTCTAGCCTGCGTCGGCGCCGGGTGTTGGAGACCAGACACAGGCGCAAGCCTGCCTGTTTCAACGCCTCCACCCAGCACCGAATCGCTTCCGGTACATCTGTCTTCTGCCAGGGCACCAGCGTATTATCCAGATCCAGCAGCACCGCCCGAATGCCTTGCTGCATCAGTGCAGTTGGGTCGATGTCGGTAACGCTGGAGACCACCTCATCGGGGCACCAGCTCAGCCAGCCTCGTTTCGTCATGGTGTCGCTCTTGCTCGCTCCGCCCGCGCCCGTGCGATAGCCACCCGATGCTCGTGCAACGTGCGCGTGAAGATGTGGCTGCCGTCCGGACGCGCCACGTAATACAGGTAGTCCACCTGAGCCGGGCGCAATGCCGCCTCGATACAGGCTACTCCCGGATTGGCAATCGGTCCCGGAGGCAGACCTTTTCGCCGATATGTATTATAATCGGAATCTACCTCCAGGTCACGATACAGCACGCGCGATTTGTGCGTGCCCAGCGCGTACAGCACAGTAGCGTCTATCTCCAGCTTCATGTCGCGTTGCAGCCGGTTGCGGATAACGGCGGAAATCAGCGGGCGGTCCTGCGGCACTTTCGCCTCCCGCTCAATCATCGACGCGATGGTGAGAATCTGGTGGAAGGTGAACCCCGATTGCTCGATCTCGGCGCGGTACTTCTGGTAGACTTCGCGCTCCAGCAGGGAAATCATGCTCTGTATCGCCGCGCGCGCCCCCGTGCCGCGTGGAAGGCGGTAGGTATTTGGGAAAAGGTAGCCCTCCAGCTTCTTCGGCAGGGGAAAGGAGGCGGAGAAGGTATCACCTTCCTGCGTGGCAAGGCGCAGGAACTCCTCGCGGTCGGCAATGCCACGCTCCTGCATCAACGCTGCAATCTGGCGCACGGTATAGCCTTCGGGAATGGTCACCCAGCTGGTCGCCACCTGCCCCTCCGCGATGAGACGCGCAATCTGCAGCGGCGACATGCTGGGACGCAGCTCGTAGGTGCCCGGCTGCAGACGCCCGCTCCACCCCTTAACGCGCACCACCCACTCAAACGCCCACGCGCGGCGGATAATGCCCTGCCGTTGCAACTGCTGCCCAATCTGGCGGGCGTTCATGCCCGGTTCCACCTTCACCAGACGCAGAGAACCCCGCCCCAGCGGCTGGAACTGCCACCACAGCCAGCCAGCCGCCAGCAGCACTGCCAGCACGCTCAGGGAGAGCAACACCCATCGCCCTCTGCGCTGTTTATCCGTTGGCTCCATGCGCTTTGTTCCTTCGCTCGCTCAGATAACGCTCTAGGATCAGCGCGGCGGCAACCGCATCCACACGGCTCCGACGCGCCTCGCGTCGGACACTGGATTCCCTCATCCGCCTGTCCGCCTCGACGGTGCTTAACCGCTCGTCGACGAGAATAATGGGAACATGCACGGCTTCGCGCAGTGCGGACACAAAGGATTGCACTTTCTTTGCCGCGGCCGCCTGCTGTCCACGCAGGGTGTAAGGCATCCCCACCACGATTTCCTGCGCCTGTTGCTCCTGTAGCAGACGCACCACATGCGCCACATCGGTGGCTGTGCCTTTGCGTTCGATCACCAGCAGGGGCTGTGCAAGGACGCCTACCTCGTCGCTGATAGCCACGCCGATGCGCCGTTCGCCGATATCCAGTGCCAGCACTCTTGCCATAGGTTATGCATATTGTACCGCAAGCGGTGTCTTCACTACCAGACCACAAAGGGAATGCGGTGATAGAAGATGGTGGTGACCTGCCCTCACCCCCTGCCCCTCTCCCGACGCTGCGGGAAAGGGATGTTTGCAGACCTCATCTCTGGCGCTGAACCCGACGCTGACGTAGACAGCCCCCTTGGGGAAAGCGTATAATACGGGCGGAGGTCGATGTGCCATGCAGACCGCACTGAAAACCGAACGGCTGCGAATGAGTTATGAGGAGTTCTTGAAGTGGGCAGGGGAGGACACCTACGCCGAATGGGTAGACGGGGAGGTTATTTTGCTTCTGCCGCCAAAGGAACCTCACCAAACAATTGTCGGCTTGCTGTATTTTCTGTTGCAATCGCTGGCATCGCTTCGGGAACAGAGCAAGGTGATTATTGCTCCCTTCGAGGTGTTTCTACCCAGCCGTCCGTCCTCGCGTGAACCCGACATCATCGTCATTACTGGAGAACGCCTGCAGAACCTGTCGGAGGAACGTTTCACTGGCGGACCGGACCTGGTGGTGGAGGTTGTCTCGGAGGATAGTGTCCGTCGCGATTGTGTGGAGAAGTTTCTGGAGTACGAGCGCGAGGGGGTGCGCGAATACTGGCTTATCGACTCGCGTCCCAATCGCGCGACGGTGGATGTATTTGTGCTGGAGCAGGGCAGTTTCGTGCCTCTGGAAGAGAACGATGAAGGCTGGTTCGAGAGCCGCGTGTTGCCGGGCTTTCGGGTGAAGCGGGCGTGGTTCAGCGGGGAGCAACTGCCTGACCCCGCAAGTGCGCTGCACGAAATGCTGTCCCCCGAGCTTCGGCAACGGCTGGCTCAGCGGATAATGGGCGGTTCCACACCTTAACAGGAGGAGTATCAGATGCGTTCACTGACACGACGGGAGTTTATCAGTACCATGCTGTTAGGAGCAGGGGGAGTTTTGATGGACGGTGTTGCATACGCGGAGCGAAAGCCCCCGGTGCGCTCGCCGGTGGAACAGGTAGCGCTGGGTAAAACGGGCATCAAGGCGTCGTTTGTCGGTATCGGTACCGGCGTGCGCGGCTGGATGCGCCAATCCAACCATACCCGCATGGGCAAAGAGGCATTTATTGCGCTGATTCGGCACGCCTACGATAGCGGCATCACCTTCTTCGACACTGCTGACCTCTACGGCACGCACACCTTCCTGCGCGACGCGCTGAAGGGGATACCGCGCGAAAAGATAGTCATCCAGAGCAAAATCTGGTTCAGCCCGATGGGTTTACCGGAACCGGAGACCGATGCGAAACGCGCGCTCGACCGCTTCCGGCAGGAACTGGACACCGACTACATCGACATTGTGCTTCTTCATTGCACCACTTCCCCCACGTGGGCAGATGACCTGCGTGCGATGCGGGATGTGCTGGAAGAGGCGCGACAACGGAAGATTATCCGTGCGCACGGCACCTCCTGCCACAGCCTTCCCGCTCTTAGAGTATCGCAGGCTTCGCCCTGGGTGCAGGTGCAGCTGGCGCGTATCAACCATCGGGGCACGGCGATGGACGGTAAGCCCGAAGAGATTGCCGAGCTACTGCGCCAGATGCGCGCGGCAGGAAAAGGAGTGACCGGCATGAAGATTTTTGGGGAAGGCAGGTTCCAGACCCCGCAAGAGCGCGAAGAGAGCCTGCGGTTTGTACTGGCGCAGCGTTGCGTGGATAACTTTATCATCGGATTCGAGAAGCGCGAGCAGATAGACGAGACGCTCGGCATGATAAAACGCATTCTCGCGGGGCAGGAACGTGCGAACCGATGAGCAGACAAAGAGGAAGGAACCGATGTCCACCCGTGAAGACAGACACCTGATACGCGCCGCGCAACAGGGCGATAGCCGCGCCTTTGACCGGCTGGTGCACCGCTACCAGGCGCAGGTGTACCGCGCGATGACCCGCGCCTGCGCCAACCCAGACCTAGCCGCAGACGTACTGCAGGAAGCATTGATACGTGCGTTCCGCGCCCTGCCGCAGTTTCGAGGCGATGCCTCCTTCGCCACGTGGCTGTATCGCATCGCGCGCAACCTGTGCGTGCGCAAACAGCAGCAGATGCTGGCGCATCCGACCATCTCCCTTGACCAGCCGCTCGGTGAAGAGGAGGATGCCGACACGTTGCTGCGCCAGATGACTGATTGGGGCGCGCAGAACCCGCAGCAGGTGGTGCTGGAGGAGGAGATACGGCAGAAGGTGCGTGAGGCGGTGGATAAGCTGCCTCCGAATCTGCGCGAGGTGCTGGTGCTGCGCGACATGGAAGACCTGTCCAATCAGGAGACCGCCGAGCGCACCGGCTTAACCGTGGCAGCGGTGAAAGCGCGTCTCCATCGCGCTCGCGCCCTGCTGCGCGAACATCTGGAGGAATACTTGTCCGAGTCGTGAGTGTCGGTGTCGATGGGATGTTTGTTTGAAGATACCGACCCGCGTGTGGAACAGCAACTGGTCGAGATGTTACGCCAGCTGCCACCGTGGCGCAAAATGCAGATGGTGGCGGAACTGAACGCCGCGGTGAAGTCACTGCTGTGGAGCGGACTGCGCGCCCGCTACCCGAACGCCAGCGAGGCTGAGTTGCGTCGCCGTGTGGCTGGCTTGCTATTGGGCGAGGAACTGGCGCAGAAAGTGTATCGAGATATGCCGATGATGCCTGAACCCATCGCGGTCACACTGAAGGTGACTTTTGTGCTGGAGAACCTGAAGGTTGATTATGCGATTTCGGGTTCCATCGCGACCGCGCTATACGGGGTGGCACGTGCTACTCAGGACGTCGACATAGTCGCCGACTTCAAAGTAGAGCATGTTGCCCCCTTGGCGGAGATGCTACAGACCGAGTTCTACGTGGATGCCGCTATGATTTCCGATGCTGTTGCACGCCGGGAGACCTTCAACCTGATTCACCGCGAAACGGTGCTCAAAGTGGACGTTTTTGTGGCCCGAGACCATCTGCTCGATCGCGCAGTGATTTCCCGTGCGCGCCGGTACTCCCTGCATCCCGAGACATCTTCTCTGGTGTCCGTCGTGGCTCCCGAAGACATTGTTCTCGCCAAACTGTGGTGGTACCGGCAGGGCAGAGAGGTTGCCGCACAGCAGTGGAAGGATGTTCTGGGTGTATTGCGCCTGCAGGCCGATACGCTCGACACGGATTACATGCACCGCTTTGCCGAACAGCTGGGTGTGCATGACCTGCTCCAGCGAGCGCTGCAAGAGATTGGGTGAAGGATACGACCCTGTACGCGAGGGCATGATAACCCGCAGCGACTGACATCATGGGGTGCGCCTCCGGTCTACGTGTGGTACTCTGCATTGATGCGCACGTAATCGTAGCTGAAATCACATGTCCACACGGTGGCGTGTTCGGTGCCTTCCTGCAGGTCGATGACGATGGTGACTGTATCCGCCTTTAACTGTTCATGCAGTTCGCGGGCGTCAAAGGTGGTTGGTTTGCCGTCGGTATACACCAGAGTGCCCTGCAGGGCGATTTGCGCCCGGTCGGGGTCAAAGTCCACGCCGCTGCGTCCCATCGCCGCCAGAACACGTCCCCAGTTCGGGTCGTTTCCAAACAAGGCGGTCTTGACCAGGGGCGATTCCGCCACCGTCTTCGCCATTTGGCGCGCCTGGGTGAAGGTGGGCGCGCCGCGCACCTCGATCTCCACCAGCTTGGTGGCTCCCTCGCCATCACGCGCGATGCGCTGAGCCAGACGAATGCACAGGTTCTCTAAAGCCATCTGCAAATCGTCCACATAGCGACCCGCATCCACGCCCGACTGCCCGTTGGCTAAAATCACCACCATGTCATTGGTGCTGGTGTCGGAGTCGATGGTGAGGCAGTGGAAGGAGCGTTCCACCGCGTCTTTCAACACCTGCTGCAGCGCTGGCGCGGCAATCTGTGCATCGGTGGTGAGGAAGCAGAGCATGGTTGCCATATTGGGAGCGATCATTCCCGCGCCTTTCGCGATACCGCCGATATGCACCGCGCCCTCGGGCAGGAGCAGGCGAATGGCTTCCTGCTTCGGCAGGGTGTCGGTGGTCATAATGGCTTCGGCAGCGGCGCTACCGCCCTCTGCAGAAAGTTCCAGCATCGCCCGCTCGATACCCTCTTCTATCTTCTCGATGGGCAATCGGTGACCAATGATGCCGGTGCTGGCGGTTACCACCTGTGCCGGTGGGCATTCCAGCAGCTGCGCGACTTTGTGCGCCATGCGCACATTGTCCATGAAGCCCTCTTCGCCGGTGGCGGCGTTGGCATTGCCGCTGTTGGCAACGATAGCGCGGGCGGTTCCTGCCTCCACCACGTGGCGCGAGTAGCGGACGCACGGCGCAGCCGCGCGGTTGGTGGTGAACATTCCGGCAACCGTTGCCAGCGTGTCCGAGACGATGAGCGCAAGGTCTTTGCCTTGCGACTTGATGCCACAGCACACCCCCGCCGCCCGAAAACCGCGCGGCGCGGTCACAGAACCTGTTATCCACGTCATGTTACTGGTCATTCGAAAATCTTTGCCCCTGATTTCTCCCAGTCCGCGAGAAACCGCTGGATACCGATGTCGGTCAGCGGATGTTGATAGAGCTGCTCCAGCACCTTGAACGGAACGGTGCAGGCATGTGCTCCTGCCCGCAGCGCTTCCACCACGTGCATGGGGTGACGCACGCTGGCGACCAGCACCTGGCTTTTGAAACCGTACTCTTGAATCATGTTCACCGTGTCGCGCACAGCGTTCATGCCTTCGCCGCTGATGTCGTCTACGCGCCCCACAAAGTTGCTGATGTAGTATGCCCCTGCCTTCGCCGCCAGAAACGCCTGCGATAGGCTAAACACCAGTGTCACGTTGCACCGGATGCCCTCCTGCGAAAGCACCCGCACCGCCTTCATGCCTTCTTTCGTCATGGGGATTTTGACCACGATGTTGGGATGCCAGCTGGCGACTTCATGCGCTTCCCGAATCATCCCCTCAGCATCGAGGCTGACTACCTCCGCACTGATGTCGCCCGGATTCACTATCTCGCAGATTTCCCGCACGACGTCTTTAAACGGGCGTCCCTCCTTCGCCACCAGCGAGGGGTTGGTGGTCACGCCATCAATTGCCCCCCAGCTCCACGCGGTCTTAATCTCCTCGATGTTGGCGGTGTCCAGAAAGAGTTTCATGTTCCCACCTCCTGCCGTGGTTTCTACAGCAGATGCTCCAGTCCCACAACCAGTCCCTGCACCTGCCGCGCTTTACGGATGGCGAGCAGAACCCCAGGCATGAAGGACTGCCTGTCGATGGAATCGTGCCGAATGGTGAGCGTTTCACCCTGTCCGCCGAATATGACCATCTGGTGCGCTACCAGACCGGGCAGCCGAACGCTATGCACGGGCACGCTGGCAACACTGGCGCCGCGCGCCCCCTCGAACTTCTGCTCCTGCACAAGCTGACGTGGGCGTTCGGTGCGCGCCGCGGCGATGACTTCAGCGGTGCGTATCGCCGTGCCCGAGGGAGCATCTATCTTGCCATCATGGTGCATTTCGATAATCTCCACATTGGGGAAATAGGGCGCGGCTTCCCTCGCGAACTGCATCATCAGCACTGCGCCGATGGCGAAGTTTGGTACGATAATGCAAGCGGTACCAGACCGTTCTACCGCCTCGCGGACATCGGAAAGGGTTTGGGCGGAAAAGCCGCTGGTTCCCACGATGGGAATAACGCCATGCTCCAGCGCAGTATAAATATGGCTCACCGCTGCGCCAAGAGTGGTAAAGTCCACCAGCACATGAGGTTGGGTTTGCGACAGCGCTTCGCTCAGATGGTCGGTCACAGTCACGCCGATGGGGTGTTCCACGGCTATAGTGCCGATGTCTTCGCCAACGTGTTGTTTGTCTACCGCGCTCACCAGCAACATGTCGGGTTGTTTCAGCACGGTCTGCACCACCAGCTTGCCCATGCGCCCGCATGCACCCGCGACAGCCACACGAATGATGTCCTCTGTTTCAGAGCGGTTCATCCTCTTTAACTCCTCCCTTCGGTAAACTGCCTATGGCAGCCAGCGCCATCTTCCCGTCACCGAACATCTCTCTGGCGACAGCCACTACGTTCCCCACATCGACCGCCTCCAGCTTCTCGATAATCTCGTCGACGGTAATCACGCGGCCGTGAAACAGCACGCTCCGCGCGTTGGCAGACATGCGCCCGTTCACGCTTTCGGTACTCATCAACAGGCTACCGCGCAGCTGGTGCCTGGCGCGCTGTACCTCTTCCTCGCTCAGGTCGCCTTCGCACACTCTGCGCAGTTGCTCCCGCGTGACCTCCAGCACCTGCCTGTAGTTATCGGGGTTACAGTTCGCATGAACAGCGAAGTATCCTCCTTCGCGATAGGCTATCGCCGAGGTGCCGATATGGTACACCAGTCCGCGCTTCTCGCGCACCTCCTGAAAGAGACGACTGCTCATATTGCCCCCTAGGAGGGTGTCCAGCACTGCCACCGTATACTTGCGATCATCGTAGAGGTTGTATGCCGCCGTGCCCATGCAAAAATGCACCTGCTGGGTCGGATGACGCAACAGCCGCTGCCGCGCGGCGGCTCGGGCGGGGCGCAGTTTCGTGCTGGGCTGAGCGGCGGGCATACTGGCAAAGTATCGCTCCACCATCGGCACCAGTTGTTTCGCATCGACCAGCCCCGCCGCCGATACCACCGTGTTCGGGGCAGTGTAGCGCTGGCTCATTACCCAGAGGAGATGTGAGCGGTGCAGGGCGAGAATGGTTGGCTCGGTGCCTATCACCGGATGTGCCAGTGGATGGCGCGACCACAGTGTTTGCGCGAACAGGTCGTACACATATTCCTCGGGGTAGTCCATCAGCTCGCGCAGCTCTTCCAGCACGACGCGCTTCTCGCGCTCGATGTCCTCTGGCTCGAGGCGAGGTGACAGCAGCATATCCGAAAGCACGTCCAGCGCTACCGACAAATCTTCGGGCAGCACGCGCACGTAGAAAGCGGTGTACTCTTTGTCGGTTTCGGCGTTGATGTAGCCTCCCCTGCCCTCGATCTCGCGCACGATGTCCAGGGCGTCACGGCGCAGGGTACCCTTGAAGAGAATGTGCTCGATGAAGTGTGAAACGCCGTATTCCGAAGAGCGTTCATCGCGAGAGCCAGTGCCAATGTATACCCCCACCGCCACCGAGCGTGCGGACGGCATCGATTCGCAAACGATACGAAGTCCATTAGACAGTGTGAAGGTTTCTATGGGCATGTTACAGAAAAACCTCTCACCGTTTGCCCCTCTCCCGTTGCGGCGGGAGAGGGGTTTGCCGGGACAGTGCCTGTCTTAGCGTTTCGGGCGAAACCGCGCTCGGGGTGTATCGTCATCGCCGCGGTGACGGCGTACGTCCCCGCCTCGTCCGTAGCCGGATGGCTCGTGTCCGCCACCAGTGCGTGGACCCGCAGGTTGAGGTGAGACTGATGCCTGACCGCTGAATACGTTGTGCAAGCCGCGCGCGCTCAGGTTGATTCTGCCGAGGTTGTCTATCTCCACCACCTTCACCAGAATCTCGTCGCCCACCTTCACCAGTTCGTCGGCGCGGCGCACGCGCTGCTCGGATAGCTGGGACAGCGGCACCAGGCCTTCCTTACCCGGCAGAATCTCCACAAACACCCCCAGCGAAGAGGTGCGGGTGACCTTTCCGAGGAAGGTTTCTCCCACCGCCACGTCGCGCGTCAAATCCTCGATCATCTTGCGCGCCCGCTCACCGCTCTCCTCGTCGTCCGCCGCGATGTAGACGCGCCCGTCCTGCTCGATCTGGATGCGCGTGCCCGTATCGGCGAGGATTTTCTTGATGATACGCCCGCCAGGGCCGATGACATCGCCGATTTTATCGGGATGTATCTCCATGACGATGATGCGTGGTGCGTAGGGGCTGATATGGTCACGGGGCTTATCGATGGTTTCGAGCATCTTTTCCAGAATGTATAGCCTGCCCTGTCGCGCCTGCTCCAGGGCGCGCTCGAACACCGGTCGGGGGATACCCGAAATCTTGGTATCGAGCTGCAAGGCGGTGATGCCTCTGGCGGTGCCTGCGACCTTAAAGTCCATATCGCCGGAGAAGTCCTCCATGCCCTGAATGTCGCTGAGCACCACCCATTCCTCCCCCTGTGTCATCAAGCCCATCGCGACGCCGGCGACGGGGGCTTTAATCTGCACACCCGCATCCATCAGCGCAAGGGTAGAACCGCACACGCTCGCCATGGAGGTGGAACCGTTGGATTCCAGCACTTCGGAGGTAAGCAGGATGGCGTAAGGGAACTCCTCTTCGGGCGGAATCATGGGGCGCAGGGCACGTTCCGCCAGTGCACCGTGACCGATTTCGCGCCTGCCGGGGCCACGCAGGGGGCGCGTCTCGCCCACGCTGTAAGGCGGGAAGTTGTAGAAGTGCATGTAGCGCTTGAACCCGTCCTCCTCCAGCGTGTCGATAATCTGCGCCTCTTCCATCGGTCCCAGCGTCACGCTGGTCAACACCTGCGTCTGCCCGCGGGTGAACAGGGCGGAGCCGTGCACTCTGGGAAGCAACCCGACCATGCAGCTGATGGGGCGAATCTCGTCATACTTTCGCCCGTCTGGGCGCACTTTGTACTCGAGGATGAGCCGGCGCACCTGCTCTTTCACCACCTTGTCGGCAGCTTCGCGCAGGTCGGTCACCTGTTCCGGATACTCCGGCAACAGCGCCTGCACAATCTCCTCCTTGAGCAGTTCGATGGCTTCCTCTCGTGCCGATTTGTCTGGTTGCTGGATAGCTTGCAGCACCTGCTCGGCAAACTGCTCGCGCACGCGGGTCAGGATGTCTTCGGGCACGGCGTAGAAAGGTATGTCCGCCTTCGTCGTGCCTACCTTTGCGGCAAGCTCTTCCTGAACGGCGCAAATCGGCTTGATATGTTCGTGGGCGAGGTCGAGCGCTTCGAGGATTTCCGCCTCGCTGATTTCATTTGCACCCGCTTCGACCATCACGATGTAATCTTTCGTACCCGCGACCACCAGGTCCAGATCGCCGTTCTCCACCTGGTCAAACGAGGGGTTGATGACGAACTCGCCGTTCACCTTACCGATGCGTACCGCGCCGACGGGACCGTTGAACGGGATGTTCGATACGGTTAGCGCGGCAGATGCGCCGATGATGGAGAGCACGTCGGGCAGGTGATCGTTATCCACCGACAGGGGCATGGCGATGACCTGCACCTCGTTGCGCATCCCACTGGGGAACAGCGGACGCAGTGGGCGGTCAATCAGGCGTGCGGTCAACACCGCCTTGTCGCTGGGGCGCCCTCCTCGCTTGATGAACCCGCCCGGTATTTTGCCGACGGAATACTTGCGTTCCTCGTAGTCCACCACCAGCGGGAAGAAATCGATATCGGTACGTGCATCCCTGCTCATGGTGGCGGTGCAAAGCACGATGGTGTCGCCCGAACGCACAAGAACGGCACCGTTTGCTTGCTTGGCGACACGGCCGGTCTCGATCTGGATGAGTTGACCGGCGACTTCCACTTCGACGGTGTGTATCATGGATAGATGGGACTCCTCTTGGTTGAATCTTGGCTTCTGGCCACACCAGTGGCTGCTACTGCTTGCTGCGGATGCCCAGTGAGCTGACCAGCGCGCGGTAGCGCTGAATGTCCTGTCGAGCCAGATAGTCGAGCAAACGTTTGCGCTCACCCACCAGCATCATCAGCCCGCGCCGGGTATGGTAATCATGCTTGTGCTGGCGCAGGTGCTCGGTGAGCAGCTGGATGCGCGCCGTTAACAGGGCAACCTGCACTTCGGGCGAACCGGTATCGCCCTCTTTGCGCTGGTACTTCTGGATAATCTCGGCTTTCTGCTCTTTGGTCAGCGGCATTCTCCGTGCTTTTCCCCCTTTCCGCGGTTGGGATGAGTGGTGCGTCGCCTCGCTTTCACCGTCTCCGTGCCGTTCTACGGTTGTCCCCGGGGGGACAACGGCACAACGGCAGAAGGCGATGCTCCGCTGACGCACCATGATAGTTTAGCACATACACGGGCAGAAGTCAATTGGCGTGGATGGCACTTCCTTCGCAGCCCGGCAGGAACCGCCCACCTCTCGCCCCGAAACATCAGATGGTATCTTTTGCAAACTGGAGGTCACCATGCCTGTCAAGATAGCCCTGATTGGCGCGGGGAGCCGGTCGTTCGGTCCTTCGACCGTACGCGATGTGTTGCTGAGCCAGCCACTGATCGAGGCGGGGGTTCACCTCGTGCTCATGGATAAGGTCGCCGGGAATCTGGTGGATGTGGAGCGGTACGCCCGCTATGCGGCAGAGAAACTGGGTGTGAAGGTCACCATCGAGGCAACCACTGACCTGCAGCATGCGCTGGATGGAGCGCGTTTCGCCGTGTGCGCCATTGAGGTGAACCGCTTCCTGTACTGGTCACAGGATTTCCACATACCGCGCAAGTATGGTTTTCGGCAGGTGTTTGGCGAGAACGGCGGTCCCGGTGGGCTGTTCCACGCGCTGCGCAACATGGCACCAACGGTGGAGATTGCCCGCACGATGGAGCGCCTCTGTCCCGATGCCTGGCTCATCAACTTCTCCAACCCCGAGCACAAACTGTGTGAGGCGGTATCGCGCCTGACCGGCATTCGCGTGGTGGGCTTGTGTCACGGTTATTTCATGGGGCTGGCGCAAATCGCCCACATTCTGGGCATTCCGGCGGAGGAGATAGAGGCGACTGCCTGCGGCATCAACCATTTCACGTGGTTTCAGACCATCCGCCACAAGCGCACCGGAGAAGACCTGTATCCCCTGCTGCGAGAGCGTGAGCGAGAAGGGGACTGGCTCGCCGAATGGCACGAGTATGGTCTGGCGCGCATCCTGTTCCGACGGTTCGGACTGTGGCCCTCGCCCGCTCCCAATCACTACGGCGAGTACATCCGCTGGGCGGATGAGTTCGTGTGCAGTGAACTGCAATTCTTCTACGACCCTGCCGATGGACATCCGTGGCAAACCGGGCACGTCCCCGAGTTTGTCTACTCGCTCACTGGCGACCCCACCCGTCGCCCATGGAAGCCGGAGCCGCCTCAACCCCGGCGGCTGGAAGATGCTCCCTTGCAGCCATCGGGCGAGCTCGCCGCGCCTGTTATGGAGTCTATCGCCTGTGGTATTCGGCACAATCTGCCCGCAGTGAACGTGCCCAATCGCGGTGCAATACCCAACCTGCCCGACGAGACGGTGGTGGAAGTTCCCGCTATCGGCGACGCAGGGGGTATACATCCCCTGCAGATGGAGCCGCTGCCCGAAGCCATCGCCGCGATGCTACGCCTGCAGGCAAGCATTCACCAGCTGCTGGTGGAGGCGTTCGCTGAGCGATCGAAAGAGAAACTGCTGCAGGCGGTGCTGCTGGAGCCGACGGTAGACTCTTACCGCAACGCCGTGCAGATGGTCGATGAGATGCTGGAACTGCAGCAGGAGGTGCTGCCGCCGCTACATTAAGGTTTTGGGCAACGCGCCTGTAGCGCTTTCACCCATTGCTTCTCCGCCTCCCAATGTGCTAAAATCCTTGACGTGAAATCCCCGGTGGGCGAAGGTTCGCTATGCCTCAGGACAAGATTATCGTTCGTGGCGCGCGTCAGCATAACCTGAAGAATATTACCGTCGAAATCCCGCGCGATAAGCTGGTGGTCATTACTGGCATCTCGGGCTCCGGCAAGTCCAGTCTGGCGTTTGACACCATCTACGCCGAGGGACAGCGGCGATATGTGGAGTCGCTATCCGCCTACGCCCGTCAGTTTCTGGGGCAGATGGATAAGCCCGACGTAGACGACATTATCGGTTTGTCGCCCGCGGTTTCGATTGACCAGAAATCCACCAGTCGCAACCCGCGATCGACGGTAGCCACGGTCACCGAAATCTATGACCACCTGCGCCTGCTGTATGCACGCATTGGTATCCCGCACTGCCCCCAGTGCGGGCGCGAAATCACTCAGCAGACGGTCGAGCAGGTGGTAGATACCATCCTTGCCCTGCCGGAGGGCACGCGCCTGCAAATCCTTGCTCCCATTGTGCGCGGGCGTAAGGGCGAATACCGCAAGGAGATGGAAGACGCCCGCAAAGCAGGCTATAACCGTCTGCGCGTGGATGGCGAGATGATTGACCTGAGTGAACAGCCTATCCCCACGCTCGACCGCTACAAGATACACCACATCGAAGTGGTGGTAGACCGAATCGTCATGCGTGCAGGCATCGAGAAGCGGCTCGCCGATTCGGTGGAGACCGCCATGCGCATGGGGCAGGGCGTGGTCATCGCGCAGGTGGTGGACGGGGAAGAGATGGTTTTTTCCGAAAACTTCGCCTGCGCCACGTGCGGCATCAGCCTGCCCGAGATCGAACCACGCTCCTTCTCTTTCAACAGCCCGTACGGCGCGTGTCCCGAATGCCATGGGCTGGGCTTCAAGACCGAGTTCGACCCTGCGCTGATTGTGCCCGACCCCACCAAAAGCATCGCCGAGGGCGCGATAGAACCCTTCGCCGGGAAGGACGGGCTGATACCCTATTATGAAGGGCTCCTGCGCGGGGCAGCCCAGAAATTGGGGTTCACCATCCATACGCCGCTGAATCAGCTGAACGAGAAACAATGGCATGACCTTTTCTACGGTATCGAGGGCAATGTGACCGTCACCTTCCGCAACCGCTGGGGGCGCACGCGATACTTCGACAGCGAGTTTGAAGGCATCATCGCCATGCTGCAGCGGCGCTACAACGAAACCGAGTCCGAGAACGTACGCGAATGGCTGCAACGCTATATGTCCGACAAGCCCTGCCCCAAGTGCAAAGGGCTGCGTCTCAAGGACGAAAGCCTGGCGGTGACCGTGGGCGGACTGAACATCGCTCAGCTGACCGCGCTGTCGGTGGAGGAAGCGCAGCGATTCTTTGACGAGCTTCCGCTAAAGCTGAACGAGCGGCAACGCCACATCGCGCACCAGCTGTTACGCGAGATACAAACACGGCTGGGCTTCTTGCTGGACGTGGGGCTGGGTTATCTGACCTTAGACCGCCCGGCGGCGACGCTGGCAGGAGGCGAGGCGCAGCGCATCCGCCTTGCCACGCAGATTGGCAGTGGGCTGATGGGCGTGCTGTATATTCTGGATGAACCCAGCATCGGCTTGCACCAGCGCGACAACCAGAAGCTCATCCGCACTCTGCTGCACCTGCGCGATTTGGGCAATACCATCATCGTGGTGGAGCATGACGAAGAAACCATCCGCACCGCCGACCACATCATCGACATCGGGCCCGGCGCGGGTGAGCATGGCGGATACATCGTCGCGCAGGGCACGGTGGAAGACATTATCGCCTGCGAACAATCCATCACCGGGCAGTATCTCAGCGGTAAACGGCAAATCGCGGTACCCCTTATGCGACGCCAGCCGAATGACCGCTGGCTGACCATCCGCGGCGCGCGCCAGCACAACCTGAAAAACATCACGGTGCGCATCCCTATGGGATTGTTCGTGTGCGTCACGGGCGTGTCCGGTTCGGGCAAGTCCACGCTGATTCAGGAGACGTTGTACCCGCGCCTGATGTACCACGTTTACGGTTCGCACCCGCTGTGGGGTGACCACGATGGGGTGGACGGCATGGAGTATATCGATAAGGTGGTGGACATCGACCAGTCGCCTATCGGGCGCACGCCGCGCTCGAACCCTGCGACTTACACGGGTGTTTTCGACATGATTCGGGAGCTATTCGCCAGCACGCAGGACGCCAAAGTGCGCGGGTACAAGCCCGGCAGGTTCAGTTTCAACGTGAAGGGGGGGCGTTGTGAGGCGTGCAAGGGGGACGGCATCATCAAGATAGAGATGCACTTCCTGCCCGACGTGTACGTGCCCTGTGAGGTGTGCAAGGGCAAGCGCTACAACCGCGAGACGCTGGAAGTGAAGTACAGGGGCAAATCTATCGCCGACGTGCTGGACATGACGGTCGAGGAGGCTCTGGAGTTCTTCAAAGCCATCCCGCCGATTGCCCGCAAGCTGCAAACCCTGCACGACGTGGGGCTGGACTACATGAAGCTGGGACAGCCTGCTACCACTCTATCGGGTGGCGAGGCGCAGCGCGTGAAACTGGCAACGGAGCTCTCGAAGCGCGGCACAGGGAAGACGCTGTACATTCTGGACGAACCCACCACCGGCTTGCACTTCGCGGATATCGAGAAGCTGCTCAACGTGCTGCACCGCCTGGTGGACAACGGCAACACCGTCATCGTCATCGAACACAATCTGGACGTGATTAAGACCGCGGACTGGATTATCGATCTCGGTCCCGAGGGTGGCGCAGAGGGCGGCTACGTGGTAGCAGAAGGACCTCCCGAACAGGTCGCGCAGGTGGAAGCCAGCTACACGGGGCAGTTTCTGCGCAAGATGCTCGGGCAGAGGGTGCTGGCGGAGGTCGGTGCTCGCGAGTGAACCGGTTGCGCCTACCCCCGCAGGCTCTCGTGTGCCACAGTAAGGGCAAACACGTGCGCGGCTCCTGCTTGCAATAACGCCATCGTAGCCTCGTTGAGTGTGCTGCCCGTTGTCCACACGTCGTCCAGCAACAGGACACACTTACCCGTTACCTGTTCTGCAGACACGACGCGGAAGGCGCCTTTGACGTTTTGCGCTCGCTGTGCGGCGTTCAGCCCTACCTGTGGCTGGCGGTATACGGCACGCACCAGCACGTTATCCCATAACGGCAAGCCGACGGCGTGACAGAAGTGCCGCGCGAGAAGCACGCTCTGATTGAAGCCGCGCTCGCGCTCTCGTTCTCGATGGATGGGAATGGGGATCACCGCTTCGGCGGCGTGAAGGGGTTCGCTCAGTGCGCTGTGCCACGCTTGAATCAGCAATTGCGCCAGCGCGGGTGCCACAGCGGGTTTTGCGGCATACTTCAGGCGGTGGATGGCTTCTTTCACCGCTCCTGCGTATTGCGCAGCGGCGCGTACCGCTTCGGGCAGCAGGGGATGGACAGGGCAGGAGGGACAAAAACCTTCAGGGTCTATCGGAGTACCGCATTTGGCGCAAACGGGCGGGGCGATATACGAAACGCGGCTAAGGCAATCCTCACACCAGTGTTCATATCCCACCTGCGCACACGCGGCACAACGTGGCGGGTACAGCGCGTCCAGTACCTCTTGCCACGCTGTTTGCAGCCACCTCATAGCGCGCGGGCGATAATCGCCATGCTGCGAGAGTCGAGTTGAGTCGTGTCGGGGATTTCGAAGCGGTTGCCGTCCATGTCGGTAATGATAAGGCGTGTGGGAGTAACCTCCTGTACATTGTCGCGCAGGTGGCGCACCTGATATACCCTGCGTCCCCGGTTGGTCTGCACATCCCACGTGATGCTACCATATTCTTCGCGCACCGAGTACACTTTCTGCACCACCGGCACGAAGTATCGCCTGTCTAGTTCTTCCTCGATGATATGGCGTGACTCGGGGTCTAAGCCATGCAGCGATTTGAGGATACCCACCTCTTGGTCCATGCCGTCGCGCAGGCTGAGGAAATGGTTCGGGTCGGACAGGGGAAAGCAGCGCACCACATGCACCCTCAAGATGCTCCGTTCGCCATCGATGGTCATGCGAATCTGGCTGGAACCAGGCGTGCGGAACAGGCGGATTTGAGACGGCTCCAAAAAACGCACCT
>Ga0308421_1000047_pt1 | contig 62697 bp, 57 predicted proteins | sample HotsprSampleMS60_FD_203673 | JGI IMG/M metagenome (GOLD analysis project Ga0308421, IMG submission 203673) | Hot spring phototrophic mat microbial communities from Mushroom Spring, Yellowstone National Park, Wyoming, United States - 20090730_MS60 ...
CGCTGTTTTACCTGCCGTCGGTCGTGCCTGCGGTGGCGACGGCGTTTTTGTGGGTGTGGGTGCTGAACCCGCAGAACGGCTTAGCCGCGCCGCTGAACACAGGGCTGAACCGCATAGGACTGCCCGCTATCAACTGGTTCACCGACCCCGCGACCGCCAAGTGGGGCTTTATTGTGATGGACTTGTGGGCAATCGGCGGGGTGATGGTGATTTACCTTGCGGCGTTGCAGGGCGTGCCCGTGCATCTGTACGAGGCGGCGCGTATCGACGGCGCACGCGGCTGGCAACTGGTGCGCCATGTGACCCTGCCGCAGATTGCGCCCGTGATACAGTATATGCTGATTATCGGCGTGATTGGCGCGTTCCAGTATTTCACGCAGACCTTTGTCGCCACGCGCGGCGGTCCCGAAAACAGCACGCTATTTTACGCGCTGTATCTGTTCCAGAACGCCTTCGAGTTTTTCCGCTTTGGGCATGCGTGCGCGATGGCGTGGCTGCTGTTTCTGATAACGCTGGTGGCGACCTACGGAGTGTGGAAACTGACGCTCAGCAAGGCGTTTCAAGAGGCGTAGGCGCGGAGGCACTCTTCGAGCGTCTCTATGTCCTGTGGCAACTGACTGCCACCGAACCGCTTCCCTCCGTTGATGAGGCTTCGCAGCAAGCTGCCCAAGCCCTCGCCCCCAAGCAAGCGAGCCGTCTCGTCCAAGCCATGCGATAGAAATGAACCAAGCGGTCCATCTGGAGTCAAGCGCGTGGGTCAAGCGCTATGGTGCCGAGCCAGGTTCCGCCGTCCTGCACACACTTCTGGAGTATGCCCAGGCTCAATCAGGGCAGTTGATAGGCAGTGCTTGGCTGGGCTTGGCAGCGGCTGTCTCCACGAAATTTGCCACAATTTTAGCAGCTTTGGAGATGCTCCAGTTAGGCTGCAGGTGGGCTTAGAGCGTCCGCACTCGTGCCCGCTCCTCCAGCTGCTGCTCCAGCGTGCGCACGCGCTCCTGAAGCGTCTCCAAAGTCGCCTGCAGGCTCATATCGTACTGGGTGGAGGTGTCTCGCAGCTGCGTCAGCTCGTTTCGGAGCGCCTCAATCTGCGCGAGGACTTCCTGATTGCTCAGCCTGCGCCGTTCCAGTTCCATCTGAAGCATCTCTTTGCGATGTTTCAGCACCATCGCTGTGATAGGTATAAACAGCGCGGGTCCAAAAATGAACACAACCGCCGCTAACGGTATTAGTTCCTCCATCATTCTATCCCCTTTACTAAAGTATACCCTGCCATGCGGTATACTTTTGGCGAGGTTGGTTTCGCCTATGAGACGGCTGTTCGGGCTACTGATGGGCTTTGCGCTTCTTTTTTCCTACATCGTGCAGGCGCAGGACCGCGCGGCGTTGGAAGACGCGCTGCGCCGCGATATTGAACGCGCCCGTGAGAAGGTCTTCCCCGCGCTGGTGAACATTCTGGTGGTGAATCGCTATTTTGACGGTGGGCGGGCGCAATATTCGCTGGGTGGGGGCAGCGGTGTGACTGTGTCCCCTGATGGGCTGGTGCTGACGAACTACCATGTCGCATCGGACGCGGTGCGCATCTTTTGCACGCTGAGCACAGGCGAGCGGCTGGAGGCGGAGGCGCTCTTCCACGACGCGCTGACGGATCTCAGCGTGCTACGCCTCAAACTGCCGCCGAATACGCCCAAGCGGGAGTTCCCGTATGCCCCACTGGGCGACTCGGACGCACTTAAGACAGGCGATTATGTGCTGGCGATGGGCAACCCGCTGCTGCTGGCGTCCTCCGTGACGCTGGGAATTGTGTCGAACCCCAAGCGCGTGTTCCTGAACCCATTCAATCAGGAGCTTGAGGGCGCGGAGTTCGAGCGCGGCGACCGTTCGGGGATGCTTACCCGCTGGATTCAGCACGACGCGCTGATTCTGCCCGGCAACTCTGGGGGACCGTTGGTGAACCTGCAGGGCGAGGTGGTCGGCATCAATCAGTTGGGCGGTTCGGGGATTGGGTTCGCGATTCCGTCGCGGATAGCCCGCGCGGTGCTGGAGCAGGTGCGGCGCACAGGGCGCGTGGAGCGTGGCTGGCTGGGCTTCCGCGCGATGCCCGTCGAGAAACTGCGCCGCACGGAGGGCGTGCTGGTGGCTTCCATTACCCCCGACTCACCCGTTGCGAAAGCGGGTCTCCAACCTGGCGACATTATCCTGCGCATTGATGGGCAACCCGTGAACGCGCGCTTCCCCGAAGAGATCCCGCTGGTCTACCAGCAGATTGCCGAGCTACCCATCGACAAAACGGTCGCGATCGAGTACCTGCGCAACGGCGAGCGCAAAACCGCGCAGGCGCAGGTGGAGCGCATGGAGCCGTACTACGGTGAGGAAGACGAGTTCCGCACGCTGGGGTTTACGGCGCGGGACATCACACGCCCGATGGCGCGCGCGAGCCGCCTGCCCGAAGCAGGCGTGCAAATCACGGGCATCCGCCCCGGCTACCCACTGGACACCGCCGAGCCGAAACTCAACACGGGCGACGCCATCGTGCGCTTCGGCGAGCACGCGATTCGCAACCTGCGCGACCTGCGCGAGGCGATTGAAGCGCACAAAGACCAAGAGAATATCCCAATTGTGTTTCAGCGGCGCACAGAGACGCTGATTACCGTGATCCGCAACCGCCCGCCGTCATCGCCCAGCCCCAGCGTCGAGCTGCCCAAGGCGTGGCTGGGTGTGCGCACGCAAGTCATTACACAGCCCGTCGCGCAGGCGTTGGGCGACCCGAACCTGAAGGGCTTCCGCATCACCGAAGTGCTGCCCTACACGGAGGCGAGCAAGGCGGGGCTGCAAGTGGGCGATTTGATTGTTGCGCTGAACGGCGAACCGCTGGAGGCGTTCCGCACGCAGGACGCCCGCGACCTGGAGCGGCGCATCGAACGGCTGCCCATCGGCGAGACGGCAACGCTGACCATCGTGCGCAACGGCGAACGGCAGGAGGTGCGCGTGAAACTCGAACCCAGCCCCGCCGCTGCCGAAGCTGCCCGCAGCGTGCGCCAAAACGAACTCGATTTTGCCGTGCGCGACATCACTCCCTTAGACCGCATGCGCAACCGCTGGCGCGAAGATCAGCAAGGTGTGCTGGTCACCGAAGTACCTAACGGCAGCTGGGGGCAACTGGCAGGGCTGCGCACAGGCGACCTCATCATGGCAGTCAACGAGCAGCCCATTCAAACCATCCAAGATTTCCAGCAGGCGATGCAGACCATCGTGCAGCAGCAACCGCCCGTCGTTATCCTCTATGTGCTGCGCGACCGCGAGACCTCGTTCGTCCTCATCGAACCTGACTGGAAGGAAATCACACAATAGGAGGACACTATGCGACGACTCTGGCTTTGGACGGTATGCGCACCACTGCTTGCTTGGACACAGGCAACGCCTGAAACAAGCAACTTGTATAAGCAAATACTGGAAAAAGTGCAACCCAACATCGTAACAGTGCGCGTGGTCATCAAGGTCGATGTCAAGTCCGAAGATGAGACCGAGTCCAACGAGAGCAAGTTCACTTTGCAAGGGGTGGTGCTTACAAGCGACGGGCTGATTTTGGTCTCAGGCGTGCTACTCTCGTCGGAGAGCTTCAAACAGCTCGTCGGACTGGAAGACGACGATCAGATGAGCTTCACCATCACCCCCCAAAGCTTCAAGGTTATCTTCGGTTCTGAGACCAAAGAGTACGAAGCAAAGCTGGTTGCCACCGACTCGCAGCTGGGGATTGGCTTTCTGAAGATTACCAACTTAGATGGGCGCACGATTGCACCGATTACCTTCTCGGACGAGGAGCTTTCAATCGGCAAGGAGGTACTAACCGTTTCGCGCTTGCCGAAGGGGTTCGACTACGCGCCTTACTTTGTGTCGGGGCGGATTATCGGCGAGGTGAGCAAGCCACGCAGGGCGTTCCTGATAGAAGGGAATGTACGGACCCTTGGGTTGCCTGTCTACAGCACAAAGGGTGAGGCGATTGGCGTGTTGGTGCTTTTACAGCACGGACTGCGCGAGGAAGAGGTCGATTTCGGGTTCCGCACAAGCTTTGGGGACGACTCGCGCGCGGCGTTCGTGCTACCCACTGCCACCCTGCGCCCGCTCATCGAGCAAGCAGTGCAGCGCGCTGCCAGCATCCAGTGATGGCGCGTCGCTATGCCCAACTGTGCGACTTGGGGCTTGTGCCCTATGCCGACGCGCTGGCGCTACAGCGCACCCTGCACGCCCTGCGCGTGGCAGGTACAATCCCTGACACTCTCCTGCTGCTGGAGCACCCGCCTGTTATCACGCTGGGCAAGGCGTTCCACCCTGAACACCTGCGCTACGCCCGCGAATTCTACGCTCAGCAGGGCGTCGAACTCCACCCGACTGACCGCGGGGGCGATGTGACCTGCCACAATCCTGGGCAACTGGTCGGCTACCCGATTTTCGATGTCTCCCAGCACGGGCGCGACCTGCACAAGTTCCTGCGCGATATCGAGCAGGCGATTATCGACGCGCTACACGCGTTCGGCGTCGAGGCACATCGCGAGTCGGGCTACACGGGCGTGTGGGTCGGCAACGCGAAAATCGCCGCGATTGGCATCAAGGTCACCAAGTGGGTCAGCATGCACGGCTTCGCGCTGAATGTGAACAACGACCTGCGCCTGTTCCACACGATAGTGCCCTGCGGGATTGCCGACCGCCCCGTAACCTCGCTGCAGCAGGTGTTGGGGCGCGCCGTTCCGATGGAACAGGTCAAACACCAGGTGGCGCAAGGACTCGAGCGCGTCTTCAACCTTTGTTTCGCGCACGCGCCCAACGACCCGATTGACATCCCCCAATCTGCAGGAATTTCGAATGCCGAGTCGAAGACCACCCTATGCGAAGCGGAACAGCACCAGGGAGGTTCTTGATATGATGATTCGTTTAGGATTAGCACTCCTTACTGGCGCGTGCGTTGGCTGGGCGGTCGGGAGCCAGCCGCAAGCCGTTGAACTGAGTGTGCGCGGGGACACCGTGCGCATCACGCGCGACTTCTACGGCGTGCCCACCGTGCAAGCCAGCACCCAGTACGGACTGCTGTACGGCAACGGCTATGCGATTGCGCAGGACAGGCTGTGGCAGATGGAGTTGTACCGTCGCCAAGCGCGGGGCGAGATGGCAGAGATTATGGGCAGCCGCGCGCTGGAGCAGGACAAGGCTGCGCGCATCGAAGGCTACACGGACGCCGAACTGCAAGCACAAATTGACCGCCTGCCACGCGAACTCCAAGACGCGCTGGACGCCCTCGCCGCGGGCATCAACGCCTGGATTCAGGAAGCGCAGCGCATAGGCAAACTGCCCAAGCAGTACACCGATAATGGCATCGAGCCACGCCCTTGGCAACCAACCGACACAGTGGCAATCGCCGTGATGATGCTGCGACGCTTCGGCGGGGTGATGTCCGCAGGCGACCTGCGCAACTACGCCCTCTATCAACTGCTGAAAGCGCGCAACAAAGAGCTTGCAGCGACTTGGGCGAACGATTTGCTGTGGATTCAAGACCCAAGCTCGCCAACGACCGTGTCGCCCGAAGACGACTCGCGCAAGGCGCACCGCCGCGACCCGCGTCAGACGCTCCAGCAGATGCGTAAGCATCTGGAGCTGCTGCCCGATCTCGGACTTGATGTGATTCTGCCCGCGCTGCGCATCGCCTCAGGTCAAGCGCAGATCGAGTTCGCGCAGGCACACGGGCTATACACTCACTTTGGCAGCTACGCGATTCTGATTAGCCCGCAGCGGTCGGCAACGGGGCTGCCAATTCTGGTCGGCGCGCCACAGATGGGTTTTAGCCTGCCCCACATCGCCGCCGAAATCCATCTCAACGGCGCAGGTATCAACGCGCGAGGGATGACCTTCCCCGGCGTGCCTGGTGTTTTGATTGGAACCAACGAGAACCTCGCGTGGACCTTCACCTCAGGTGTCGCTGACTTCGTGGACGCTTTTATTCTGAAGCTAGACCCGCAAACCCCTGAACGCTACTGGTACAAGGGCACTTGGCGCAACTTGGAGAAGCGCACGGAGACCATCCGTGTCAAGGGCGACAAGCCTGTGGAGCTAACCGTTTACCGCAGCGTGTACGGTCCCGTCGTCGCTGTAGACGCTCGCAACGCGGTCGCGGTAAGCCTCAAACTCAGCTACTGGAACAACGAGCTGGAGGCGTTCCGCGCGTTTTACGGCTTTCTGACGGCGCGCACGGTGGCGGATTTTGAACGCGCCGCATCGCACATTCCCGCCTCGTTCAACGCTTTCTGCGCCACGCGCACAGGCGACATCGCCTACTTCTATTGCGGGCGTGCCCCCATCCGAGCCGACGGAGTAGACCCGCGCCTGCCCACGCTCGGCACAGGCGAGTACGACTGGAAGGGGACTATACCATTTTCCGAGATGCCGCGTGTGGTGAATCCAAAGCAAGGCTACATCGTGAACTGGAACAATAAGCCCGCCGTCTGGTGGGAGAACGCCGATACGCCCGTGTGGGGGATGATTTTTCGTGTCCATCGCTTGAACACGCTGATTCAAAGCAAGCCATACCTGACAGTGGACGATGTGAAGGCTTACATCCGCGACATTGCCGAGTATGATGAGGATTCAGGTAAGTTATTGCCGATAATGCTGCGTCTTGTCAAGCGCAACGAGCGCAACTTCAGCGACGAGCTGCGCGCCGCAGTACGCCTGCTGGAATCGTGGGACTGCCACGAGCGCGAGGGCAGCGCGGCGAAAGCCCTCTGGGATGCTTGGCTGGACGCCGTGCGCGTGCGCATCTTCGCAGACGATCTTGGCAACTTCTTCAGCCCCGACCTGTTCCGCCTGGCGATCCAGCCCAGCTATATCGCCTACGCGCTGCTGGGCAGGCAAGCCCCCGTGCCGCGCCAGCACGACTACTTCAACGGCAAGAAGCCCGAAGAGGTGCTGACCATCGCGCTGGCGGACGCCATCACGCAGATGAAGCGTCGGCATGGCGAGTCGATGAACCGCTGGCGCTATAGCGCGCCGCGAATGGAGTGGGGCGACAAGCTCGCGGGCGTGCCGTACACCGATCGCGGCTCGTACATTCAAATCATTCAGTTTGGCACGGAATTCTTCGGCGAGACGGTGCTGCCGCCTGGTCAAAGTGAAGACCCTGCTTCACCCCACTATGCCGACCAGCGCGACTTGGCAAGTTGGTGGATGTTCAAACCGATCTCGCTTCAGTAGGGTGGCAGGCTTTTGTTCTTGAGCGCTATACGAAATATTCACATGACGCTTTGCAAATAGGCGGACGCCAATAAATCGCCGTCCGCTGTGGGATTGGCATATCTAGCCCGCTACTGGTTGCGAGCGACGCCCGCGTCGCTCGCAACCAGTAGCATACCCACCACCGCTGCCGACTGCTGCCGGCAATCGCCTCAGCTGCGAAGTACGCTGATTCCTGCCCGCACCGCGCCCATAATCGCCTCGCCCGCGTCGGGTCCGTTGAACGAGATGGTCGCCTCGTAGCCGCCTTTGAGGTACTCGTGCCGGGTGAGGATGTAGCCAATCCAGTCGTTGACCAGCGCGACGGGAGCGACATACCGAAAGCCTGCCTTGCGCCCCAGCTCGCGCGCCTGCAGCCCCAGCGAACTGATAGGCTCGCCTGGGAAGCCGACCAACAGCATCTCGCCCAGTGCAAGCAGGCTCACAGGCGCGGCGTCGGGGGTAATCTGCCGCGCGAGCTGGCGCAGCAGCGCTTCGGGCACTTTGAAGTCGCGCCCTGCCGATTCTTGGAACTCGGGATGCGGTTGCGCTTCGGGCAGGCGCGCCATCTGCTGATGCACCTGCAGGCGCGCGGGCGCGGGTTGGGCGTCACGCAGTAGGCGTAGTGCGTGGTCGGCAAGCGCCGTGCCATAGAGGCGCACGCGCTCGTGGGCGTCCTTGCCCGCGTCGGCGACGGGCGACACATCCCCCAGTGCGCCGTTCAGGTACAGCGCAACCGCGCCGCGCCCCAGCGCACGCTCTAGCGTCGTCTGCACCACGCCAGGGAACTCCGCCGAGACCTGCATCATCGTGTGCGGGTAAATCGTCGGGTGCGCCGCGAAGACCACCACCGCCGCGATGGGCTTGCCCTGTGTGTCGTCCAGCCGTGCGACGGTCATCGTGCGATCCAGCACTCGCCTGCCGCGCCGATTGCGGTTCAGGTTCGGCAGCTCGGCGGCGGCAAGGGCAACCGTCGCGGGGTGCATGCGCTCGCGCGCCTGCCGTATCGCCTGCACCACCCGCTCCGTCGTGAACGCCAGAAACTCTGGCAAAAATGTGCCCACCCCAGGCAGCGGGAAGCGCATCCGCTCGTTCAGCCCGTTCGAATCGGGCGCGCAGTGCGTGTGGCTCGCGCACAGAAACAGCTGCGCAGGCTGTAGCCCCGTCGCCTGCAGCACAGCGCGTGTGAGGCTGTATGGAACCAGCAGGTGATCCAGCGCGACAATCACCGCCGACTGCTCGCCGACCTCCAGTGCCAGTGCGCGGGCGTAGATGGGGTCGTGGACGCCTGTGGGCGGCATGTTCAACCGCGCGTTGTAGCCGCCCAGTTGAATCCGTATCTTCGCAAGGTCGGGCGTGATGTCCACCGTCGCCGCGCCTGCTCGTAGTCGGGTGCGCACCATAACGAGCATATTATAGCCGAATCGGGTATCTTTTGGGGCGATGTCGGTACGCACCTTTGTCCCTTCAGAAATGAGTCCGCGTGAGGCGTATGCGCTGCTAATCAGCTGCGTTGCGCCGCGCCCGATTGCGTGGGTCAGCACCTGCGCGCCCGACGGCAGGGTGAACCTTGCGCCGTTCAGCTTCTTCAACGCGGGCGGGGCGAACCCCGTGTCGGTCGTGTTTTCCTGCACCAACTTCCGCGACGGGCGTCCCAAAGACACCCTGCGCAATGTGCACGCCACAGGCGAGTTCGTGGTCAACATCGCCCCCTACTGGCTCGCCGAGCAGATGAACCAGACCTCGTTCGAGTACGAGTACGGCGTCAGCGAGTTCGAGCAGGTGGGGCTCACGCGCGCCCCGTCGCTCTATGTGCAGCCGCCGCGCGTCGCCGAAAGCCCCATCGCGATGGAGTGCAAACTGTTTCAGGTGGTTGCGCACGGCGCGGGTCCTGTGGCGGCGAACTATGTGATTGGCGAGGTGCTGTGCTTCCACATCGCCGAGACGCTGCTTACCCCCGAAGGCGTGGTGGACAACCTCGTCGCCGACTACATCGGGCGCATGGGCGAATCGTGGTATGTACGCGCCACCCCCGAAGCCATGTTCCGCTTGCAGCGTCCGGCAGGGAAGTAGCGGGGTATACTATCGGCGCTGTTGACGGGGGACAGTGTATGGATGATTTGCGCTATCTTCTCCGTGCCGCACGCGGCGTGGGGCGCGTTATTCGTCGGCGGGTGCAGCAGGCGTGGCGGGCGCGCGAGATACAGAAATTCGTGCCGTTGTTTATGGGGGGGTTCTTGTTCGCGTTCTTCTCGCGTTGGTTGCTTCCCCAACCCGTGCGTGAGTTTTTGTCCCAGATCTTGATTGTGCTGCTGGGCGCGATAGTCGGCTTCTACGCAGTAAGATTCACAGCAAAGGTACGCTGTGTGTACTGCGAGGTGCGCCGAAGCATTCGCTTTCGCAAAGGCGAACAGTTCGTGCTTGCTTACGAGGCTGTGTTCGAGCCACAGAGCGAAATGTTGTATCAGCAAGCCGCCTCAGCGCTTGAAGCCGCCGAGTCATTTTTACAAACCCCCGTGGAAGGCGTGAATCGATATTTAGTGGTTGTTGCTACCGAGCAATTTTTTGAGGCACGCAATCGCCCCAGAGGCTATGCTGGATGGGCAGATTACGATATGGAAGCCGTATCTGTTGTCCATAACGGGGACGAATCGAGGTATTATCAGATACTGCTCCACGAATGGACGCACATCGTCACTGCGCGCTGGAACGAGGACGCGCCTGCGCTGTTTTTGGAAGGGGTTGCAAGAGCCACTGAGCATCACGCAAGCCCGACCGCTGCACACGCCGACGCGCTCTATTTCCTGCACTACTTTCCCAATTCTCCTCTTCTGCTATTGTTGGATGGAACACGCTTCTATGATCAGGAGTGGCAGAGCGCCCACTACGCTTGGGCAGGCAGCTTCACACTCTACCTGATCGAGCAGTTCGGGCTGGCGCGATTTCGGGAGTTCTACGAGCAGTTGCGAAAAGGCGAGGAAGACCGCGCCTTCCAGCAGGTGTTCGGCGTGAGTATGGGGCAAGCCGAGCTGTTATGGCGGGAGTACCTGCACACGCAGTTGCCCGAATCGGCGCGCGCTGACACACTTCAGGAAGTGTTGGAACACCGAATCCGCTGGGCAATTGCGGACGGGGAAGGTATCGTCGTTGTGCAAGCGCTCTCCGAGCAGATGGTTCAGATGCGCCCAGACTTCTGGTTAGGCTACTACGGACGGGCATACTGCGCGTTTTGGACAGGCGACCTGCACGGCGCGTTGCACGCATTCGAGCAGGCGAACGCTGCGCCTATGCAGAGCGACGATGACCTGCGCGGACGCGCGTGGTTCGAGTGCGGGCTGCTTTGCGACCTGCTGCAGATGCGCGAGCGCGCCATCAAATGCTACCAGACCGCCCTGCAGTACCCCGACTACGAAGATGCCCGCGCTGCCTACCACGCACGCGCCACACGCTACCTCGCCATACCCTACGACTACGCCGAGCGCTATCGGTTTCTCACAGAGGTTCAGTAGACGAACTGAATTGCGCTCTGCTTATTGAGCAGGTATAATCTCACGCGATGGCGACGCAGACAGCAGCGACCAAACCCAAACGCAAACCACGCGCCAAGCGGCAGGCGGAACCCACACCGCTGCCCGAACACATCCAAGCGTCGCTTGAACAACTCCAACAACTCAAACTACCCCCAGGAGACGGAGACCGAATGGAATCCGATTGGCACATCGTCAGCATCACACTCCTCGACGAACTCGTCCGCAACCACCTCGGCACACCCACCCACTACTTCTGCGGCGGCAATATGTTCGTCTACTACAGCGTCGAACAAGCCAAAGAGATTGAAGAGTATGTAGAGTCGGAAACCGTCAAGCGCAAGCCGCGCTTCAAGGGTCCCGACTTTTTCCTTGTGCGCGATGTAGACGGAACCAAGCCGCGCGAGAGTTGGGTGGTGTGGCAGGAGGACGGGCGGTATCCCGACTTAGTAGTGGAATTTGTTTCGCCGTCCACGCGCGGGAAGGATGTGGACGCGAATGCGCAGTTTTACGCGCATGTGTTTCGTGTGCCTGAGTATTTTTGGTTTGACCGTCGGAGTGGGGAGTTGGTGGGGTATCGGCTGGTGGGTCGGGATTATGTGCGGATAGAGCCTGACGCGCGGGGTTGGTTGTGGAGTGCAGTGTTGGGCGCGTATTTGGGTGTGTGGCGTGGGTCGTATCGTGGTCGTGTGTGGTCGTGGTTGCGGTTGTGGGACAGCGAGGGGCAGTTGGTGTTGACGCGGGAGGAGCGCGAGGCGCGGGAGCGTGCTGCGCGCGAGCAGGCGGAGGCACAGGCGCAACAAGAACGCGAACGCGCCGAGCAAGCCGAGGCGCGCGCCCAGCAACTGCAAGCCGAGTTGGAACAGTTGCGTGAGCGGCTACGCCAGCAAGGACTTCTGGAGTAGCCCCGCGTTTAGGTATAATCTGCACGCTATGACTACGCATGTTTCGACCCACGAGCAGAGCAACCGCTACGAGGTTCAGAAAGCCACCTGGCGCACCAAAGTCGGTCTTGCCGAGATGTTGCGCGGGGGCGTGATTATGGATGTCGTCAACGCCGAGCAGGCGCAGATTGCCGAAGAGGCGGGCGCCGTCGCCGTGATGGCGCTCGAGCGCGTGCCCGCCGACATCCGACGCGAAGGCGGAGTCGCCCGCATGTCCGACCCCCTGATTATCGAAGAGATTATGAACGCCGTCACCATCCCCGTGATGGCGAAATGCCGAATCGGGCACTTCGCCGAAGCGATGATTCTGGAGGCGTTAGGGGTGGACTTCATCGACGAAAGCGAGGTGCTGACCCCCGCCGACGAGGAACACCATGTGAACAAGCATGCGTTCAAGACGCCGTTTGTGTGCGGCGCGCGCGACTTGGGCGAGTCGCTGCGACGAATCGGCGAGGGCGCGGCGATGATCCGCACCAAAGGCGAGGCGGGCACGGGCAACATCGTGGAGGCGGTGCGCCACATGCGTGCGATTATGCGCGACATCCGACGCATCCACAGCGCGCCCGAAGACGAACTGATGGCAATCGCCAAGCAACTGCAAGCCCCCTACGACCTGGTGGTGGAGATTCACCAGACGGGACGGCTGCCAGTGCCGAACTTCTCGGCGGGCGGGGTGGCGACTCCTGCGGACGCCGCGCTGATGATGTGGCTGGGCGCGGAGGCGGTCTTCGTCGGGTCAGGCATCTTCAAGTCGTCCAACCCCGAAACGCGCGCCCGCGCGATTGTGGATGCCGTGACCTACTACCGCGAGCCTGAAGTGCTGGCGGACATCTCCAAAGGGCTGGGCGAGGCGATGCCGAGCCTCGATGTGCGCAAACTCGCCGACGAGGAACTGATGGCTGTGCGCGGGTGGTAGCCGAATGGCAGTCGCCAAACGAGAACGCATGAGCGCAGCGGAGTTCGAGGCGCGTTTCGCCGACGGCGAGACGCGCGCCGAACTCCTGCGCGGTGAGGTTATCCTGATGTCCCCAACGACACCCCTGCACGGTATCTACACTATGCGCGTTTCCCTGCCGATTGCCCAGTTCGTGGAGGAGCGCGGGCTGGGCGTCGTTTGCGGCGCGGAGACGGGCTTCGTGATTCAGCACGCCGACGGCGCGGAATCGGTGCTTGCGCCCGATATGGCGTACATCGCCGCCGAGCGAATCCCCGATGTGCTGCCCGAAGGCTTCTGGCGGATTCCACCCGACTTGGTGGTCGAGATTCGTTCGCGCAGCGAGAGCCAACGCGAGGTCGCGCAAAAGACTGCCATGTGGCTGGAAGCGGGCGTGCGACTGGTGTGGAATGTAGACCCGTACCGCCAAGTGGTGAGCGTCTACCGTGCCGACGGCACAGAGCAGACGCTGAGCCTTGACCACACGCTTTCGGGCGAGGATGTGCTGCCAGGTTTCGAGTTGCCCCTGCGCCGAATCTTTCGCCCCGTGAGGAGCCTATGACCATCGGCGTACTGGCGCTTCAAGGCGACTTCGCAGAACACCTCGCGATGCTCTCGCGCATCGGCGTCGACACGCGCGAGGTGCGCAAGGTGGGCGACTTGGAGGGCGTCGACGCGCTGATTATCCCCGGCGGCGAAAGCACGACGATTGGCAAACTGATGGCGCGCTACGGGCTGGATGCGGCGATTCGCGCCCGCGCCAAGCAGGGGATGCCCATCTACGGCACCTGCGCGGGGCTGATTCTGCTGGCGAAGGAGATCGAGGGCAGCCGCCAGCCGCGCTTGGGGCTGATGGACATCGCCGTCGTGCGCAACGCCTTCGGCAGGCAAATCGAGAGTTTCGAGGCGGACATTCCCTTCGCCCCAACGCCCGACCAGCCCGTGCGCGGGGTGTTTATCCGCGCCCCAATCGTCTCGCGCGTCGGCGCAGGCGTGCAAGTGCTGAGCGATTTTGCGGGTAAAATCGTCGCCGTGCAGCAGGGCAACCTGCTGGCGACCGCCTTCCACCCTGAGCTGACCGACGACACGCGCGTCCACCGCTACTTCCTGACGCTGGTCAAGTAGCGGGTATACTCTCGCAGGGCTACACCGAATTGCCAACGACGGCAATAATTCAACTGGAGAGCGCAACGATGCAAACCTTACATGCTGACGAACTCCGTTTGGAAGCGTACGCGGTCTCACCAGAGCGGGGCTTCCTCCCCGCGGACGACCCACTGCCGTATCTGGAAGACCCGTACTACGCGCCGTGGGAGCAAATCGCGGGCGAGTTACCCAAACTGCTGGTTGCCCGCAAGAGCCGCCCTGTCGTGGAGGCGATGCCGTGCCTAAGTACCGAGCGGTTGCAGACCGACCGCGAACGCCGCCGCGCGATGATGCTGCTGTCCTACATCGGGCACGCCTATGTGTGGAACGGCGACACGCCCGCCGAGCGCATCCCCGCCAACCTCGCGGTGCCCTGGTACGAACTGAGCCAGCAACTCGGAAGACCGCCCGTGCTGTCCTACGCCTCCTACGCGCTGGACAACTGGCGACGCTTAGACCCCAACGCGCCGATTGAACTCGGCAACATCGTGCTGCTGCAGAACTTTCTGGCAGGGCTGGACGAAGAGTGGTTCATCCTGATTCATGTGGACATCGAAGCGAAGGCGGCGCGTGCAATACGCCAGATTCCAACCGCGATACGCGCCGCCGAGGCGGGCGACCTGCCGACGCTGACCAACGCGCTTGCGGAAGTCGCCGCCGCGCTGGAGGCGATGTACGCCGTGCTTGCACGGATGCCCGAAGCGTGCGACCCGTACATCTACTACCATCGCGTGCGCCCCTACATTCACGGCTGGAAAAACAACCCCGCGCTGCCTAACGGCGTGGTGTACGAGGGTGTGGACGCCTATGGCGGTCAGCCCCAGCAGTTCCGCGGCGAGACGGGCGCACAAAGCAGCATCATCCCCACACTGGACGGCTTGCTGGGCATTCAGCACGCTGACGACCCGCTGAAGACCTACCTAATGGAGATGCGCCTGTATATGCCCCCTGCGCACAGGCGGTTTCTGGAGGCAGTAGAGGCGCGTTCGCGCGTGCGCGAAATCGTACAAGCCAGCGGCGACGCCAACCTGCGCGCGGTCTACAACGCCTGCGTGGACGGCATCCAGCGGTTCCGCGCGCTGCACTTGGAGTACGCGGCGCAGTATATCTACAAGCAGCAAGCCAAAGACGCCAAGAACCCGACGCGCGTGGGCACGGGCGGCACGCCGTTTATGAAGTACCTCAAGAAGCACCGCGACGAGAGCGGTGCGCATCGGCTGGAGTAGGCTATCGGGGCGTCTGTTCGCGTTCGCGTCGGGCGAGCCGTTCGGCGCGGCGCAGTTCCGCCTCCTCGTACTTGCGCTGCTCCTCGTCGGTTTCGGGCAGCACGGGCGGCACAGGCGTCGGGCGTCCCGCATGGTTCAGCGCGACATACACCAAGTACGCCTGCGAGGTGATGCGCCGCTCGCCCGTGAGCGGGTTCTCCGCCTCCACAACCGCCTCCACCTCCATCGAGGTGCGCCATGCCCGCACCATCCGCGCCCGCACATGCACTAAGTTGCCCACATGCACGGGTTCGCGAAAACACACCGAGTCGATCTCCACTGTCACGGCGGGGTTGCGTGCGTGGCGCGAGGCGACGATTCCGCCCGCCTCGTCGATGAGTTTCAGCACCCAGCCGCCATGCACATTCCCCAGCGGGTTCGCATGTTCGGGGTTCATCATCTGGGTCAGCACGACTTCCGTCTCCGATGGCGTGCGCGGCTCCATCGGCGCACAGTGTACCCGATTAGCGCAGGAGTTCGCGGTAGAGGTTCTTCTCCTCGCGGGCGGCGACGCGGTCGGGGTCATAGGGATCCATGTGAATCGTGGCTTCTGCAGGCGCCAACTCGCGTTCGATGCGCCGTTCCAGCGCGTCGGCGACCTCGTGCGCCTGCTGCAGGCTCCACTCGCGCGGCAGCACGATATGCACCTCCACATAGCGCATCGCTCCAGAGCGGCGCGTGCGCAGGTGGTGATAACTCAGCAGGTTCGGCTCCGAGCGCAGAATCTGGTCGATTCGCGCGAGTTCCTCAGCGGGCAGCGCGTGGTCGATGAGTTCGTGGAACGCGCGCGCCGCCAACTGCCACGCGCCCCGAAACAGCCACAGCGCAATCCCAATCGCCAGCAGCGCGTCGATGAACACCCAGCCCGTGAAGTGAATCACGCCCAGCGCGAGCAGCAGCCCCAGACTTGTCCAGAAGTCGATCATCAGGTGCTGCCCGTTGGACATCAGCGCAAGCGAGTGCGTGCGCTTGCCCGTGCGCCACACATACTGCCCCACGGCGAGGCTGGTCAGCGTGGAGAACGCCATCACCGCAACGCCCCACTCCAACTGCTGCAGTTCGCTGCCGACGATCAAGCGGCGCACGCCCTCGAACAGCAGGTAGCCGACGATGGCAATAAGTAGCACCGCCTCGCCGAAGCCCGCCAGCGTCTCCACCTTGCCGTGCCCGTAGGGGTGCTGTGGGTCAGGTGGCGTCGCGCCGACGCGCACGCCCAGATAGGCAAACAGCGACGCGACCACATCCGTCGCCGAATGGAGCGCTTCCGAAAGCAGGCTGACCGACCCCGTGATGAACGCAGCAACGAGCTTAACCGCCGTTGCCGTTAGGTTGTAGCCCAGCGACGCGACCGCCGCCCGCCGCTTCGCGCGAATCTCTGCGTGCATTGGTGGGGAAAGTGTACCTGATGGAAAATGAGTTAGGACTTACGCAGTTGCCCATAGCTTTTCTGCTGGAGTTGGAAGCAGTTGCCCACGAATCGCCGTACTCAACTGCGTAAGTCCTATGAGTATCGAATTGTCCGCTTGCGCATGCTATAATTAGCCATCACACGATAGGGAGGTATTCCACGATGCCGTGGTATGTACGCATGGGACAGGTGCCCCCGAAGCGGCATATCCAGTTCCGCCGACCAGATGGTGGACTGTACGCCGAAGAAGTGCTGGGCACAGAAGGGTTTTCAGGTATTCAGTCGATTCTTTACCATTACTATCCACCAACGCGCGTGAAGGAGTTTCATACCTGCTACAAGCGGAGGTTCGAACCCATCGACGAACCTATGTTGCAACACCGCCACTTTCGCACCAACGAACTGCCGCCGTCAGGCGACGCCATCACAGGGCGTGTGGAGCTGATGTTTAATGAGAATGTTATCTTCTCTGTGTCGCGCCCGATTGAGCAGATGGACTACTTTTACAAGAATGCGGACGGCGACGATTTGATATTTGTGCATGAAGGGTGCGGGCTGCTCGAAACCCAATTCGGACACCTGCGCTTTCGTGAAGGGGACTACTTGGTCATCCCGCACGGCACCATTTGGCGGCTGGTGTTTGACACCCTTCCTGCGAAGCTGGTGTGGATTGAAGCCATCGGCGGGCAAATCGAGACCCCGAAACGCTACCGTAACGAATATGGGCAGCTGATGGAACATTCGCCGTTTTGCGAGCGTGACATTCGCGTTCCCGAAATGCTGGAAACGCGCACGGACATCGGCGACTTCGAGGTGCGCATCCATCGTCGCGGGCGTGTCTTCGTCTACCATTATGAACATCACCCGTTCGATGTAGTCGGCTGGGACGGCTATGTCTACCCGTGGGCGTTCAACATCCACGACTTCGAACCCATCACAGGGCGCATCCATATGCCACCGCCAATCCACCAGACCTTCGAAGGCCCAGGATTTGTGGTCTGCTCCTTCTGCCCGCGCATGCTTGACTATCACCCGCAAGCGATTCCCGTACCCTATAACCATAGCAACCTTGACAGTGATGAGGTGCTGTATTATGTCAACAAAAAATTTGGGAGTCGGCGCGCGATCGAAGTCGGTTCGATTACACTGCACCCGTCAGGCATTCCGCACGGTCCGCAACCAGGGGCTGTGGAGGCGAGTCTCGGAGCGACTCACACTGAAGAGATGGCAGTGATGATGGATACCTTCCGCCCCCTGCAGGTCACTAAAGCAGCGTTGGAGATGGAAGACCCGAACTACCCGTTCTCATGGCTGAGCGCGCCAATCCAGCCAGAGGCATCGGATAAGACAGACACTTGGTGAACTCTACTTCGCTACGATCCGTGCGCGGCAGAAGATGGGGCTGGCACTCAAGATTTCCCCCTGTCTTCTGCCGAATACACATTGCAAAAACTGCCTTTTGCGGGGGTGCTTAGTTGCGCAGTGGTTTGCCCGTCTCCAGCATGTGGCGGATGCGGGCGACGGTCTTCTCGGTCTGGCACAGTTCGATAAACACCTGCCGCTCTAAGGCGTGGAAGTGCGTTTCGGGCAGAGGCGCTGCATCGCGCAGGTCGCCGCCCGTCATCACGAAGGCGATTTTCTCGGCAATCAAGCGGTCGTGGTCGCTGATTTGCCCCGCCTGGTGCATCCAGTGGACTTCCATCATCAGGCGGCTGTAGCCGTTGACGCCTGTTGCCAGAATCGGCGTCGGCTCTGGGGGTCGGTAGCCCGCGCGCGACAGCGCCAGCACATGCTGCTTGGCTTCGTACAGCAGGCGGTCAAGGTTCCAGCACACCGTGTCGCGCTCACGCAAAAATCCCAGCGTGTACGCCTCAAAAGCGTTGCTCGACCGCTTGCCGTAGGCGAGGGTGAGGAAGGGCGCGCGCAGGTGCGGCAGCGGGTCGGCTTCGGGCGGCAGGTTTTGCAGGGCGCGGCGGGTCATCAGCGTCGTGCCGCCGCCTGCAGGAATCAGCCCGACCGACGCTTCGGGCAGCCCCAGCCCCGCATCCACATGCGCATGCACATGCACGCAGGGCAGCACGACCTCCAGCCCGCCGCCCAGCGCATAGCCATGCACCGCCGCCACTACAGGCACGCCACAGTACCGAATGCGCTGACTGAGTTCCTGCAGCAGCACCAGCCCGCGCTCCATGCCCTGCCAATCCTCGCGGGCGATGTAGTCCAGAAACAGGTTCAGGTTGAACCCCGCCGAGAACATCCGCCCCTGATTGCCAATCACGACGCCGACATGCGTGCGCTCGGCGCGCTCAAGGTACGCCAGCACGAACTCCATCAGGCTGGGCGTCAGCACATTCGCTTTGGTGCGGAACTCGATGCACGCCACATCGTCGCCGAGGTCGATCACGCGGCATTCGGGCGTCTCGTCCAGCACCCTGCCCGCGCGGGCGAGGTCATCGAGGCGCACAAAAAACTGCGGGGTCATCAACGGCGCGTAGTCGCCCTGTTCGTCGCGCGGCTCGAAGTAGAGTCGGCTCGCGCCTTTGGTTGTGTAGAAGGTCTTCAGCCCTGATTGGCGCAGGGCGCGTAGCGGGGCAGGCTCTTCGGGCAGGTCGAGCCGCGCGAGGGCTTCGCGTCCCGCCTCGCCCAGCGCGTCCCAAGTTTCGAACACGCCGAGGTCCCAGTTGTAGCCCAGCCGCATCGCCATGTCCAGCGACGGGATGTCGTAGGTGACTTCGGGCATCACCGCCGCGCCATACGCCAACGGCTTGAGGAACGCCTCGCGCATAAACGCGCCATATGGGTCGGGCAGGTTCAGCAAGGCGGGCAGCCGCTCCTCGTAGGGAGCGCGGCTCAGGCTCGGCTCGATCGGCAGGTTCGGCTCGGCGTAGGGGCGGTAGTCCAGCGTCGCGTAGTCCAGCGTGAGGATTTGCTTGCCCTCGCGCCGATAGAAGCCCGCGCCCGCCTTCTCGCCGAGACGCCCCTGCGCAATCAGCGCGTGCCAGAGGGCGGGCGGCTCCAGCGACTGGACATAAGCGTCGTCGGGCAGACGCTCTTTCTGGTTGCGGATGATGTTGTTGGCGACATCGAGCCCTACAAGGTCCGTTAGCCGAAACACCCCGCTGCGCGGGCGACCCACCAGCGTGCCCAGCAGCAGGTCTGCCTCTTCGGGCGTGATGCCGTACCGAATCGCGCTCACCAACGCCTGCACCATCGCGTAGATGCCGATGCGTGTCGTGATAAACCCAGGACGGTCTTTCGCCAGCACGACGCGCTTGCCCAGCAGCCGCTCCGCGAAGGTCGTGAAGCGCACCGTCAGGTCAGGGTCGGTGTCTTCGGTGGGAATCAGTTCCAGCAGGCGCATGACGCGCGGGGGGTTGAAAAAGTGCGTGCCCAGAAACCGCTTGCGCAGGGGTTCGGGCAGCGCCTGCGCGATTTCGGCGATGCCCAGTCCCGAAGTGTTGGAACTCAGCACGGCGTCGGGGTTCACCCGCTCGGCGACCTGCCGCCACAGCGCGCGCTTGGGTTCAATCTGCTCGATAATTGCTTCCACGACCCAGTCGGCGTCGCGCACGCAGTCCAAGTCGGTTTCTACGCTGCCTGGCGTGATTCGCGCGGCGTCGCTGGGTTGATAAAATGCGCCCGACTGCTGCAAGCGTTCCAGTGCGCGATGGGCAATCTCGCCTTGATCCAGCAGGTGAACGCGCCAGCCGATGCTTGCCAACAGCGCGGCAATGCCGCCGCCCATCGTGCCCGCGCCCAACACGACGGCGTGTCCTTTGCGCAAGTTGCCATTAACCATACCAGCCCTCCGTCTGTAGTATACCCCCTGCGCTCGCCAAGAGCGTGAACCCATCCTTACACAATAGACTGCCTATCGGCACATGTGATTCGCTACTTCACCGTTTTTTCGTCTGCGTGTGCGTGGATCCTGCAGGTAGACTCGGCTCGTCCGATGGATGCAGAAATGCCACCAGCTGTTCAATCAGCCATTCCCAGCCGCTCTCGATTCGCCGAAAGCCGCGCAAGCTGCCTGCGTACTGCAGGGTTTGAGCTCGCTCTTCGGCGAGCATTTCGCGTAGCAGGCACAACGCAGCGGCATGGAATCGCTGGGCGTCCAGAATCTCGAGATGGGTTTGCAGGTTGTCGGAGTATTCCAAAGGGAGCTTCAGCGGCGTGAGTAGGTCGTGCGCTTCCTGCAAGGCACGCAGCCGCCCGCATCGGATTGCCAGTGATAGCGCAGGCGAGCGTAGGGCTGCCCAGTGCTCGCGCTGGAGCGATTGCCACTGCATCAGCGCGTGTTCGATATCGACAGGTTCTCCGCCAAACGATCGAATCCAGCGTCGCGACAATCCCTCAATCTCGTTGGGGAGATGCGCGCAATTCCAGCGTTGCCAAGCGAGCAGGAGCGTTTCGTGGCAGCGTTGGGCGCGTTGGCGCAGTCGGAGCAGCGCGCGCTGAACACCCGCTTTGAAGGCAGGCGGTGGCTGTTGCGCAGCGACCCACTGGTGCAGACGGAGACAATCGCGAAGGGCGTTCAAGGCGCGCACAATGCGCCGAAGCCGACGCTTCCAGAACGCCACGCGCGGTGTAGGATAGCCCTTTGTAAACAGCGTTAGGCAAGTCTGCAACCGATGGGCACTGTCCAGTGTGCGCTCTACTGTCTGCAGGTCGTCTGCGACAAGCGTCGCCATGCATGCTTGCAAGCCGTGCAGGTTCTCTATCGTCTGACGCGCCCCATAGGCAAGGAAGCCCTCCCTGCGCATACCAAAAGTGTACCGCCTTGCAACAACGCCCTGATAGTTAGTCCACTAAAATCGGGCTAAAGAGGTCGACCCCGTCGGGGGTACGGTAGAGTCGCTGGAGTGTTGTCCAGTGCAGGCGCGGGGCGAGTGTTTCCAGAATCGTCTCGAGTTCCGCCTCACTGATGGGCGTCTCGGACAGGTAGCGTGCGCGGAACCAGTTGAGCAGGTAGCGGTCGCCTTGCTCGTGCGGGTCGAGCGTGACGCCACGATTGGAAATCGCGTGTAGGCGCGCCGCGCCAATCTGTGCGGGCAGGCCGGTCGGTGGCGTGAGCGCGTGGAAAAAGAGGTCGACTCCGACGGTCTGCCATCCTTCGGCGTCGGTTCGGCGCGGGGACGGCATTGGTATGCGATACGGCTCGCCAACGGGTGCGTTGCGCGCCTGCACTTGGCTGCGTGGGGGTAGGTTGCTGACGACCGCCTTAGTGAACTCGCGCGTGTTCGCGTTGCCGCCCAAATCGCGCGTCTTGATACCCGACACTAGTGTGTAGCGCAGGGCGCATTCGATGCGCTCCGCGTCCCCGTGCAGCCCCAGATGGTGCAGCATCTGCACCGCCGAAAGCAGGAACGCCGTCGGATTGGCAATCCCCTTGCCCGCAATATCGGGCGCGGAGCCATGCACCGCCTCGAACACCGCATAGCCGTTGCCGATGTTGCCCCCTGGCGCGACGCCTAAGCCGCCGATTAAGCCCGCGCACAAGTCGCTCACGATGTCGCCAAACAAGTTCGGCAGCACCAGCACATCGAACCGCTCGGGACGCATCACCAACTGCATGCAGGCGTTGTCCACCAAGATATCGTCGCTTTCGAGGTCGGGATACTCGGCGGCGATGGCGCGGAAACACTCCAGAAACAGCCCGTCGGAGAGTTTCTGAATGTTCGCCTTGTGGACGCAGGTGACTTTGCGCCTGCCCAATCGTCGCGCTAAGTCGAAGGCGTAGCGAGTCACCGCCGCCGAACCTGGGCGCGAAATCAGGCGCAGCGTCTCGGCGACATCAGGCGTCTGCCAGTATTCCACCCCTGCGTAGGTGTCCTCGATGTTCTCGCGCACCAGAATCAGGTCGATGTCATTATAGCGGGTCTGCACCCCAGGAATAGAGCGCGCAGGGCGCACATTCGCAAACAGTTCGAACGCCTTGCGGATAGCAACATTCACGCTCCGATGTCCGCTTCCGATAGGCGTGGTCGTGGGACCTTTGAGCGCGATGCGGTTGCGTCGGATGGACTCCAGCGTCGCTTCGGGGATGGGCGTGCCGTGCCGTTCCAGACATGCTAGCCCTGCGTCGGCTTCCTCCCAGCGGATGGGCACTTCGGCAGCGGCGAACACTTCAACCACGCTCTCGGCGATTTCGGGTCCAATCCCGTCGCCGCGAATGAGGGTAATCGTGTAGGTCTGCATCGGGCTAAGTTTACCTGATGCCCAACGGGTATAATCCCCTCCAGCCTGCGCAGGGCAGGCGCGTACTCTACAGAGGAGGTTCTATGGCGATGACGCCGACGACTATAGAGCGAGTGGGTTTCCCAAAGTTGGAGCTACTACGCACGATGATGCTCTCACGCGAGGGCGACCGCCGCGAGGGAATCCTCATGCGTCAAGGTAAGGGCTGGTTCCAAGTGCCTGGCATGGGGCACGAAGCACTGGCGGCGATTGCTTACCATTTGCGCCCTGATGACTACATCTTTCCGACCTATCGCGACCGTGCGCTGATGCTGGCGCGGGGGATGACCACGCGCGAGATTGCGCTCGACTTTATGGCGCGGGCAGGCTCCAGTTCCGAAGGGCGCAACATGCCTGCGCACTACTCGTCGCGTGCGCTGAATGTGTTCTCGGTGGCGACGCCGACGGGCGCGCAGTGCCTGCCCGCCGTGGGAACCGCGTGGGGCATCAAACTCGCAGGCGACGACCGTGTGGTGGTCTGCAGCATCGGCGACGCCGCCACCCGACAGGGCGAATTCTACGAAGCGGTCTGCTTCGCCGTCCAAGAGAACTTGCCCATCGTGTTCGTCGTGGAGGATAACCAGTACGGCATCAGCACGCCCACACGGCACATGCTGCCCATGCGCCTGCAGGTATTCGACAAGCGATGGGTGGTGTTCGTGAACGGGCGGTGCGCCGACGAGGTGTACGAAAAAGCGGGCGAGGCGATACGCAAGGCACGTACAGGTGGCGGACCGACCATCCTGTGGTGCGAGATCGACCGCCTGAGTTCGCATACCAGCGCGGACGACCACCGCGTGTACCGCCCTGCCGAAGAGATTGAAGCGATGTTCGAGCGCGATCCGATTCGCCTGCTTGCCGAGCAACTCATCGCCGAGGGCACGCTTACCCAAGAGCAGTACGAGCAGATGCAGGCGGACATCACGCGCGAGGTGGACGCGATTTACCAAGAGGTGGAGCGTGTCCCACTGCCTGATCCTGCGCATGTGCTGGATCACCTGTACGGCGAGCTGCCCGCGCATTATCAGCCCCTGCCGCTGGAGGTGGAGAGCGAGCCGACCACGATGGTCGCCGCGTTCAACCGCACCTTCCACGCCGCGATGGACACCTTCGACAACATCGTCGTGTTCGGCGAGGACATCGAAGACCCCAAAGGCGGCGTGTTCGGCTTCACGAAGGGGCTGAGCAGCAAGTACCCTGAGCGCGTGCGCAACTCGCCGCTGGCGGAAGCGACGATTGTGGGCACGGCGGTCGGACTGGCGGCGATGGGCTACCGCCCCGTGTTCGAGATTCAGTTCATCGACTTCATCACGCCAGGCTTCCACCAACTGGTCTCGCAAATCGCCACCCTACGCTGGCGCAGCAAGGGCGAGTGGAAGTGCCCGCTAGTGATTTACTCGCCGTATGGGGCGTACCTGCCTGCAGGCGGGATGTGGCACAGCCAGAGCAACGACGGCTGGTGGGCGCATACGCCAGGCATCCGCATCGCCATCCCCAGCACGCCCGAAGACATCGCGGGGCTGTTCTGGGCGGCGATTCAGGACGACGACCCGACGCTGCTGCTGATTCCCAAGCATATCTTCCGCGTGCGCATGCCCGTGCAGGCGTATCGCGCCATCCCGTTCGGCAAGGCAGCCATTCGCCGCGAAGGGACGGATGTCACCGTCGTCGCGTGGGGCAACACGCTGGAGCTGGCGTTCCAAGCCGCCGAGCAGTTCGCGCAGCAGGGTGTGTCGCTGGAGATTATCGACCCGCGCACGCTGGTTCCGTTCGACTGGGAGACCGTTGAGGGGTCGCTGGCGAAGACGGGCAGGCTGGTGGTGATTCACGAGGACAACCGCACCTGCGGCTTCGGTCAGGCGATTATCACGGAGATGACCAGCGTGCCAGAGCGGTTCAACCTGCTATTGTCGCCGCCGCAGTTGATCGCTCGCTACGATGTGCATATCCCGTTCTGCCCCGAGTTGGAGTACGCGGTGCTGCCTGACTTGGCGCGAGTGATGCAAGCAATTCAGACCACGCTGGAGTAATAAGTGCCTTTGCAGTGAGATATTTAAACATAACCTCTTACCCAACCCGTCCCCGCGCGCGGGGACGGAACAGGGGAGGTTAGGAGCTTAACTCTGATGGGTAGCGCACGCCCCACTGTGCCCGAAGCGTGTCCAGCACCCGCATTATCGCCAGCGTCTCGTCCAGCGGCATCCATGGGCTTTCGGTCAGCCCCTGACGCAGGCAGTTGTGCACATGCCGAATCTCGAACTGCAGCCCGTCGCCTTCGTAGGGGTAGAGCAGGTGTTCCGTCGTCCCATCATTGCGCACGAGGTAGGCTTCTGACGGCTTCCACCACGGGGCGGGCAGGTGAATTCGCGCCAGAGTACCGCAGATATTCGCCTGCTTGGGCATTTCTACCTGCAACGACGCACTTAGCACCGCTTGCGCGCCGTTGCTGTAGAGGAGGAGTATACTGCAGAGTTCGTCCACGCCCGTCGCGCCGAGTGTTGCGTGCGAGACAATCTGTTTTGGCGCACCCAGCACCAGAAACGCCAGTGCGATTGGGTAGACGCCAACATCGAGCAGCGCGCCGCCGCCCAACTCTGGCGCGAACAGCCGACTGGCAGGGTTGAACGCAGGGCGGAAGCCAAAGTCCGCCTGTAAGTAGCGAATCTCGCCCAGCTCGCCCGCTTGAAGGCGTCGCACCATCTCGCGCACGACGGGGAAACAACGCGTCCACATGCCCTCCATCACGAACCTGCCCGTCGCGCGTGCTACCTGAATGACCTGTTCCGCCTGCTGTGCATTAATCGTGAACGGCTTCTCACACAGCACATGCTTGCCCGCGTGCAGCGCAGCGAGAGTATTCTCGGCGTGCAGCGCGTGCGGTGTGGCGACATAGACAATCTCCACCTCGGGGTCGTGGAGCAGGGCGTCATAGCTCCCGTAGCGTTTGAGGATGCCGTACTGTGCACCGAACTGGTCAGCGATGTGCGGGTCGCGCGAGCCGACGGCGACCACCTGCGCTTCAGGCACATAAAATGCTGCCTGCATAAACCGTTTAGCGATTTTGCCTGTGCCCACAATGCCCCACTTGAACGCGTCCATTCCACAGTAAAGGATACCCGTCCTGCAGAGGCATTCATAAGGTCTGGGCAACGAGGAACGCTCTGCGCATGGGGGATCACTGCATCTGCGCGGCACGGAAACGCCCTCTGCAGATTGGTATAATGCTACGCAGCGGACGCAAGTGCAATCCGATGATACGCTTGCGCGTCCATGTGCTGGGAGGCAAACCGATGCGAATGTATCAGACGCTGACGCTTGTAGGGATTGTGGCGATGTTCGGGTTTTTGAGTGGCGTCGCGCTTACGGAAGCGCGCGAGGCGCAGCGCCGTCCGCGAATCGCAGAAAGCGTCGACGCGCGCCGATTCCGCTTGTTCGACTCGGAGGGTAACCTTCGCGCCGAGTTAGGGATGCCCTTTGGCGAGCCTGCGCTTTTTCTGTACGACGCGAAAGGCAAGCCCCGTGCTTGGATACTGCTCGATCGGGAGGGCAACGCGCGCATGATGTTCGTCGACGCGAACGACCAGCCCCAGTGGAGCGTCCCACCGACCGCTGTCCCCCAGTCGCAGCCGTGATACGCGGCATCGGACTGGATGTGGTAGAGCTGGCGCGGATTGCGCGTGTGTGCGCGCGGCAGCCACGCTTCGTAGAGCGGATTCTGACGCCTGCTGAACGCGCCTACTGCCTAAGCCGACGCGCGAACCCTGTCCAGCACATCGCAGGCAGATGGTGCGCCAAGGAAGCCATCATGAAGGCGATTGGGCGCCCGCTGCGCTGGCAGGAGGTGGAAATTCTGCCTGACGCGCACGGTACACCGACGGTTCACTTGCACGGCGCAAGCGCCCAAGCCGTCGGTGGGGGACAACTCTTGGTTAGCATCACACATACGCACACGCATGCACACGCACTCGCGCTCTGGGTGGTGAACCGATGAATCGAATCGCTATCTTGGTATCAGGGGTATCGCGCGGGAGCAACATGCGGGCGATTATTGAGGCGTGTCGCGACGGACGCATCCCCGACAGCACTGTGGTAGCCGTCGTCGGTGCGCGCGACGACGCACCTGCCATGCACAACGCGCGGGCACTGGGCGTCGACACCGCCGTTGTAAACCCCCGTGAGTTCCCCGACCCCGACATGTACGGCGACGCGTTGCTGTGGGTGCTTCAGAAGGCGCAACCTGACCTAATCTGTCTGGCAGGCTACATGCGCTTGCTGCCCGCGCGCGTGGTACAGGCGTACCCGATGCGAATCATGAACATCCACCCTGCACTACTGCCCCTGTTTGGGGGTAAGGGGATGTACGGGCTAAAAGTTCACCAAGCCGTTTTGGAAAGCGGCATGAAGGTCACGGGCTGCACCGTGCATTTTGTGGACGAGCAGTACGATACGGGACCGATTATCCTGCAGCGGTGTGTGCCGATTCGGAGTGACGATACCCCCGAAACGCTCGCTGCGCGCGTGCTACCAGTCGAGCATGAGACCTATCTCGAGGCGATTCGGCGCTTCGTGCAGGGCAGGCTGCGCGTGGAAGGCAAGCATGTCAGAGTGGACGAATAAAAATGTTGCGGAATCGCACGGGCGTGCCATGCGCCTGCAGCCAGAGGCGCCCTTCGCGGGGCAAAGGCGCGCGCCGATTCCAGTAATTCTCCAGCGGTATCTCGTGCGCCACCAGCGTCTCGTTGAGCCACACCGTGACACGCTCGCCCAGCAGCAGGATTCGGAATCGGTTCCACTGTCTGGGAGGGTTATCTGCCTTCACGAGGGGGCGACTGGGATGCTTCTCGTTGTTATGCAGCCCGCCTGAACCGCTGGGGTCGTCCCAAATTTGCACTTGGGGTGTATCGCGGAGGTAGACACCACTGTCGCCGCCAGGCTCGATTTGCCAGTCCAGCCACAGTTCGAAGTCACCATAGCGCGCCTCGGTAATCAGATGAACGCCCTGACCGTCGAAAATCAGGTCGCCGTTCTCGACGCGCCAGTGTTTGAGGTACTGTTCGTTAGCGCGCGCCTGTGCCTGCTGACGCGCTTCTTCCGACATGTGCGCGATTGTGGGCGGGTCGGCGTACCAACTCTGCCAGCCGCTAAGGTCGCGTCCGTTGAATAGGGCTGTGAAGCCTGCAGGTGGCTGATTCGCCAAGCGCGGGACATGCAGCGTGCGCACGCGCAGGTTGCGGAACTCCACGCACCCATCATGCTGGATAAAACCTAAATGCCCCAACTCGCGCAGGAAACCTGGGCGCTCGCGAAGCAACTCACGCACCCGTATCGAGTTCAGGTCGGCGTCTACGACTGGAACACCGTTGAGGTGAACCTGCACGCGCCTACCTTCACAGCGGATATGGATAAGGTTCCATTCGCCTGCAGGGCGCACTGCGCTCGCGCGAACAGGGCAGAGCCCGTAAATTGCACCACACGCGGTGCGCAAATCAAGTGGCTGATACGCCGAGTCGTCCAGTATCTGGATCTCCATCCCATACCGAGACGCTTGGAATCCAAGCGGTGCGCGCAAGGCAATCCCGTTGTTTGCACCTGCGCTGCAGCGGAACTCCACCTGCAACTCGAAATCGCTGTAGGTCTGTCGGCTCATCAGGCGTCCACGCCCCTCACCCTCGAAGATAAGAACACCCGCCTCAATCCGATAAGTAGGCGCTCCGTCACGCAGCCACTCGGATTCGTTGAACGGCAGGAGCTGCCAACCATCGGCAGCGACCGCCTGCGTCGCCAGTCCGACGGCGACCCACCCAACCATGCTGCGGATTCGCCATTGCCTCATGCAACTCTGGCTCACGCTGCGCAGGCAAATGCCTGCCGCAGCACAGACACAAGAGAACACTCTCCGCTCTACCCCTGAGCGGAGAGGATCAACGGAGAGGTCCGCGTTAGCGGGAACGGCTCTGTTCGAAGACCGTAATGTCGCCGCGGCGCACGACGCCCTTGTAGGTGTAGACAGGGTCGCCGTCCTCTTCGGTGTAGAACGCCACAGCAATCGTGTCGGGATCGCCATCTTGGTCGCGCCAGCTGCGGTTGTCGTCCACCTTCACAACCGCCACGCCGCGCGCACGCTCGCTACCCTGACGGGTGCGACGCACTGCATACGCGGGACCGCTAAACTCTGCACTCTTGTTTTGAGCGTCCACCGCCAGCTGCTGCACTCGTGGGATGTTGACGAACACGATGCTGTCCGACTCGCGAACAGTTATGGTGAAGAAACCGCCCAGCCAACTCTGATCGTTGTACTGGTACTGCTTCACAGAGAAGTTGAACTGGGAGTTGGGAGGCTCAGAGTCAGCAGCACCCGCGTACCCTGAGCCAAACGCGCCACGAACAGTAAAGGACTGTGCATACACCAGCGCCGCGACAGCGCTAATCGCCGTAAGCCATAGCAGTCTACGCTTCATCGTTGTTCCTCCTTCAACGATAGTCAGGGAGCGTGTCCCTGCCGCCACAATTATACACTATCGACGGGCAAATGTTCAACAAGGTATCCTAAAAAGCGATGGAGAATTTGCTTTGGATTCCCAGTCGTGGCAAGCGGATGGCAGCGGTGCTGCATGTGGCAGCGAGGCGCGGGCGTGTGCCAGGAGTGCTCATGTGTCATGGCTTGACGGGACACAAGGTGGAGAGCCACCGCTTGTTCGTGCATACCGCGCGCCGATTGGCGCAGGCGGGCTTTGTCGTGCTGCGCTTCGACTTTCTCGGCTCGGGCGACAGTGAGGGGCTGTTCGAGGAGATGACCATTCGCGGCGAGGTGGAGGATGCACTGAGCGCACTGGCGTTTCTGCGCGGGCAGCGGCGCGTGGACGCGCAGCGCGTGGGCATGCTGGGCTTCTCGCTGGGTGGGTGCGTTGTCGCGCTCAGTTTGCCTCACGCGGGCATGGTTAAAACGCTGGTGCTATGGGCACCTGTGTCGAACCCGATGCGCTGGATGCCTGCCACAGGTGTCCCTGAAAAACCGCTCAACTGGGGCGGCAACCGCGTGGGCGTGGACTTCTTCCGCGAGTTGCCCGACCTCAAACCGTTAGAGAGCGTGCGCACCTACCCAGGCTCGGTGTTGGTACTCCATGGCAGCGCGGACGAGGCAGTGCGCCCCGACGAGGGACGCGCCTATGAACGCGCGTTTGCAAACGCACAACGGTTCGAGTTCCATCTCATTGACGGCGCTGATCACACCTTCACGCAGCCCGACGCGGAGCATACGCTGATTGAGCGCACTACCGATTGGTTGCGGATGCATCTGTAGGGGCGTGCATCCGTGCCCACTGTAGCACTGTTTGCAGCAAACCCTCGCCACATAGGTAAAAATTGCGCAGCAGCAGCCGCTCTTGAGGCGAGTGAATCCGATCTGCGCCTGTGGGGAACACGAGGCACTGGATGCCCTTGAGCGCGAAGGCGTTTGCGTCGGAGCCGCCGCCCGTGCGCTCCAGTTTCGCCTGAATGCCGACGGTTTTGAGCCCTGCGACGGCAGCGCGCACAATTGGCGCCTCGTTAGGCAAGCGCACCGCCTCGAAAGTCTGGCTAAATTTCACCTCGACACTGCCTTCACTCTCGCAGGCAACCTGCTCGCAGATTGTTCGCCAGCGGTCGCGCAACGCTTGCACGCGCGCGGGATCAAAACTGCGGAATTCGCCGACGAGTTTCACACGCTCAGGCACCACATTCATTGCCTGCCCGCCCTCAATCACGCCGACATTTGCGGTCGTCTCGGCGTCGAGGCGCCCCCACTCCATCTGTGCAATCGCTTTGGCAGCCATCGCGATGGCGTTTCTGCCCTTCTCTGGCTCTGCACCTGCATGCGCTGCCTTGCCGAGGAACACCACCTCCCACCGCCAGTGCGCGGGCGACTGCACAAATAGCGCGCTAGGATCTTCGCGCCCATCTACCACCAGCCCCGTGCGGGCGCGCAACAGGCTCGCGTCGAACACCTTAGCACCCAGTAGCCCCTTCTCCTCGCGGATGGTGAACACTATCTCCAGCGGTGGACGGGGCAGGTCACGCTCCTTGAGTGTGCGCACGACTTCCAAGATAATCGCCACGCCTGCCTTGTTATCCGCGCCCAGAATCGTCTTTCCGTCCGTGCGAATCTCGGTCTCGTCGCGGATAATCTGAATGCCCTCCGTCGAGTAGACCGTGTCCACATGCGCGTTCAGCAGCAGCGGGGGCGCGTTCACTGTACCCGTAAACCGTGCAAAGACATTCCCCCCTGTACCGCCAATCTGCTTGCTCGCCTCGTCGAGGATAACTGCCTCCGCGCCCAGTTCACGCAACTGCTTAGCAACGAATTCGCACATCGCCGCCTCGTTCTCCGAGCCGCTCTCAATCCGCGCCATCTCGATGAATAGCTGCGTCATCCGCTCGTGATTGAGCAGCGGCTGATACGAATCGGCATACGCAAGACACCAAAGTAGCCCGATGAGAGGTGCTAACCGAAACATTACACAATTGTACCGCTTGATCCTTATGGCAGGGAACTCCTTGTGGCGATTAGTGGGTGCTTGGCACATCACCGAGATGCCCGCCTTGCGGTGTCCGCGCCTTACGGTACAATTCCTGCCGTGGTTACCTTACCGAAGTTGCGCGTGTGGGACGAGGCGGGGCATCCCTGCCGCGGGCGGTACTTGGTCACGGAGCGGGGTGAACCGTTTTTCTACTTGGGCGACACGGCGTGGGAACTGTTCCACCGCCTCACACGCGAGGAGGCAGACCTGTACCTGAAAGACCGCGCGGCGAAAGGCTTCACGGTTATTCAGGCGGTCGCGCTGGCGGAATTGGATGGGCTAAACACACCGAACGCCTACGGCGACATGCCCCTGCACCGCAACGACCCCACCCAGCCGAACGAGGCGTACTTTCAGCATGTGGATTGGATAATCGACCGCGCGAACGCGCTGGGGCTGTATATCGGGCTGCTGCCGACTTGGGGCGACAAGGTGAACCAAAAATGGGGCGTCGGTCCCGAAATCTTCACGCCCGACAACGCGCGGGTCTACGGCGAGTTTCTCGGCAGGCGGTATCGCGACAAGGGCATCGTGTGGATTCTCGGTGGCGACCGCCCGATTGAGCGCGAGGCGCACCTGAGCGTCTGGCGGGCGATGGCGGCGGGGCTACGGGCAGGCGACGACGGCGCGCACCTGATGACCTATCATCCCGTAGGCGGGCAATCGTCTGCCGAGCGGCTGCACGCCGAGCCGTGGCTGGACTTCAATATGCTGCAGTCGGGGCACGCGCGTCGCGCGGAGGCGAACTACGCGATGCTGGAGCGCGACTACCGACGCACGCCTGTCAAGCCCTGCATGGACGGCGAGCCGTGCTACGAAGACCACCCGATTGGCTTCGACCCGCGCAACGGTTGGTTCGACGCCGCCGATGTGCGCCGCGCGGCGTACTGGGCGCTTTTGTCGGGCGCGCACGGGCACACCTACGGCTGCCATAACATTTGGCAGATGTACGCGCCCGAGAAGCATACGCCCGTCTCGCACGCGCGGCGGTCGTGGCAGGAGTCGCTGAACCTGCCTGGCGCGGGGCAGGTGCGCTACGCGAAGCGACTAATGCTGCGCCGCGACCCGTTGCTGCGCGCCCCCGACCAGAGCTTGCTGGCGTCAGACGCAGGCACGGGCAGCGAGCATATCCGCGCCGCGCGCGCCGCCGATGGCAGTTATGCCTACCTCTACCTGCCGACGCTGCGACCCGTGCGCGTGCGGATGGACAAACTCGCGGGGCGCACCATGCAGGCGCACTGGTACGACCCGCGCACGGGCGCGTGGACGCCCATCGGCGAGTTCCGCGCCACAGGCGAGCGCGAGTTTATCCCGCCTGCAAGCAACACACAGGACTGGGTACTGGTGTTGGAGAGTGTCTAAGCGTTGCTGCGTAGCCACAGGCGCTGCCAATTAGGTGTGAAATGTCGGCTCGAGGTTAGCAGCAGCACTCCAACAGTTCCATCGGTGCGCAGGTCAGCGGCTCGCAGCCGTTGGGAGTGACCAACACAACCTGCTCGATGCGCACGCCGCCGAAGCCAGGGACATAGACACCTGGCTCCACCGTCAGCACCATCCCTGCTTCCAACGGTTTCTTGTCGCGGAACGACAGCCCAGAGCCGTCATGCACTGCTATCCCTACGCTGTGTCCCAACGAATGTACGAAGTAATCCACCAGCCCATACGATTCTATCGTCTTACGGGCGAGGGCGTCCACCTGTTTGCCTGTCACGCCTGGACGAATTGCGTCGAGTGCGCAGTTCGCGGCGTCCAACACGGCGGTGTAGAGTCTGCGTTGTTCGGGCGACGCGCTTCCGATTGTCACCGTGCGGGTCAGGTCCGAGCAGTAGCCGTTCAGTTTCGCGCCGAAGTCCACTGTCACGAAGTCGCCCTTTTGCAGGCGTCGCTCCGTCGGCTTGCCGTGTGGTAGGGCGCTGCGCTCGCCCGAAACAACGATAGTGTCGAACGCAGGATACGCTCCCTGACGACGCATGTAAAAGTCAATCTCCATCGCGATATCCCACTCTGCGATTTCGGGCTGGAACAGGCGTTGGATGTGAGCGAAGGTTGCGTCGGCAAGTTGTGCTGTGGCGCGTAGGCAGGCAATCTCGTGGGCGTCCTTGACACGGCGTAGCTGCTCAACAGGCGCGCCGACAGACTTAAGGCGGATTTTCGCCTTGCGCATCGGTTTGCGCATTCCTTGCAGCCATGCCAGAGACGCGCTGTTCTCAAAGCCCAGTGTACGCACGCCCAACGCCTGCGCAGTCTCCACAACTGTCTCACTGAACTCCTTCAGCGTCGGGTTCACCACAATCGGGATGTCCGCAACTTCACTTTGGGCTTGCGTGGCGTAGATGCCTCCGGTAAGGAAGCGTTCCGCATCGGGCGTCAGCAACAGTGCGCCGAATGACCCTGTAAAGCCCGTCAGGTAGAGCAGGTTGCTTGCGTTGACCACCAGCAGCGCGTCAGGCGGGCTTTTGCCTCCGAAAACGCTCTCGCGCAGTCTCGCACGGCGCAACGCGTAAGTCAATCCATCGGTTTGATCTTGAGATTGCGATACCATACTGGGTTCCCGTGATTCTGAAGTGCGATGTAGCCAGGACGCACCATCGTGTTGTAGGCGTACTTGAACTTGTTCGGCGTGCCATCGGGGTTGCGCCCTGCTTCGGTCCAACGGCTAAGGTCTACCTCATTCACCTTCTCGCCATTCAAATATACAATGATAATGTTGTCTTTGCAAAAGATATGATAGCTGTTCCATTCACCTGCAGGCTTGACTGCGTTCTTGGTGGGCGCTTGAATGTCGTAAATGGCGCCACAGTCGTGCTTGCTGGGGCTTGCTTTGCCGTAGCTGTCCAGCACCTGCACCTCGATACCCGTGTTCACAGGGTCATTCTTATCCCACACGCGGAAGAAGACCCCGCTGTTGCCCTTAGGAGAGACCTTAAAATCCAGTTTGAGCTCGAAGTTTTTATAGACGCCCTCGGCATAAATCATTCCACCCCCGCCTTTGCCCGTGCAGTGGAGCGCGCCGTCTGCTACCGTCCACGAGCCGTCCACACCGACAACAGTCCATCCCTTGAGGCTCTCTCCATCGAAAAGCAGTCGCCAGCCATCCCTCGCCTCTTGGTCGCTCAGTTGGTTCGCCTGCTGTAGAGCGACGGCAACACCGATTAGCAGCGCGAATATACCCATCAGAAGTAAGACCGACTGCATTTTGGAGCCCATATGATTCCAATTCGCCCGACAGCGGAAGACTCCTGCTGCTTGCAGTTGCATTTGTCGACCAAGGACTCTTCTGTTCCCACTATGCTCCTTCTGGGAAATAGTCCCTTAGTTGCTGTTGGATGGCGTCCAACGGTACGCCCTCGGCGTCCATCTCGTCAATTGCGCTCAGCAGTTGCACATCAGTTACGGCATTTAGTGCCTCAATAACCTTCTGTGCTGCTTCACCGAACCGCCTCTGGAGTCTGCGACTAAGCGACAGACGCAGACCCTCAAGCAATCCTTGCTGTAGTCCTTGCTGTAGTCCTTGCTGTAGTCCTTGCTCAAGTCCTTGCTGCAGTCCTTGCTCAAGTCCTTGCTGTAGTCCTTGCTGCAGTCCTTGCTCAATTCCTTCTTGTCGTCCTGTTTCGAGACCTTCCTGTCGACCAAGAGCGTAGCCTTGCTGAAATCCCTCAGCGATGCCGCGACGCAGCCCAATCCGCTCCGCTGCTGTAATGAAGGGTATCTTCTTCTCGCGCTTGTATTCCTCCAGTGCCTCCTCGTATTGCTTCTCCAAGAATTCGGGCAGTCTCATAATTCCCTCCAGCAGTTCGTCAAGTTTCGCCAGTAGTTCTTCATTGTACCCGCGTTCACGCGCCAAGATAGCAAGCCGTCTGCGCGCCTCGAAGCGAAATTCCATACTGCGTGCTGTCTCGCGCGCCCGCAGGAACGCCAACAACACCAACGAGGCAGGGTTTTGGCTCTGCTCCAATGCTGCCTGGTCAAGGTTCATCAGTTTTAGCGTGCGGTACTTGAAGTGAAGTTCGCAGCCACCCACCGATGCCTCATAAGCGTCGGGCTGCCAGTTCGGGCTGTCATCGCTGAAGACAGCAAGGCTGATTATTGGCAAGTCGTACTCCAGAAACAGGCGCGCGAAGTAGCGGAACATTCGCTTTGGGAACAGTGGTTCGGGATCGCCTTGCACCTCGATGTGGATTAGCACTGCCACATCCTGCCCGCTGCGCAGACGCGCGCGGAAAAGGGAATCCACATACAGACGCTGTGTAAGACTATCTGCTGAGATGGGTAGTAACTCTTTGTCGACGAACTCCACAGGCGCGTCCCAGTCGATGATCGCGTGCAGGTCGAGCGCGACCAACTCTAAAACCTCTTTTAGAAATCTTTGCAGGAAAAGTTTCCACCACGCATCGTACTCCTGCCGAGTGGAGAAGTCCTGTTCCATGGCAAGTGCGTTATTCAACCTCGTCATTTGTTTTCCTACACGCACGAGGTACACTCCTACCATGCGACGCCGATCGGTCGGATGGGTTCTTGGGCTGATTCTGCTGGGCAGCGGCTTATACGCTACTGGGGAGACGCCCACGCTGTGGGGCGTTCCCGTTTCAGAATATGCCCAGCGACGCGAGCAGCTGAGCCAGATGCTTGAAAGTGACCAAATCGCGATTCTTGCCAGCGAGACCAGCCCGCCCACGCGCCTGCGCTTCCGCCAAGACAGCAACTTCATGTACCTAACAGGGCTGGAGGCGATGAACAGCGTGCTGGTGATTCTACCCCAAGACAGCCCGCTGGAGGAACGGGTTGTGCTGTTTCTGCCGCGTCAGTCGCGCGTCTCGCGCTTGTTCGAGGGACCTCGACCCGAACCAAACGACCAAACGCAGCGCGAGACGGGCATCGTCGACATTCGTGAACGCGGAGAACTGCGTGCGTTTCTCGCCGAAGTGCTCAAACTGCACCCGCGTGTGCTGGTGAACCGTCCTGCACGCACGCTGTTAGCAGACGCTATCCGCGAGGCGAATGCTGAAGCACAACTCAGCAGTGTAGAGCGGTTGATGGCGCCACTACGGGTTATCAAATCGCCCGCCGAGATTGCACTGCTACGCAAGGCAGTGGCTGCCAGCATCGCGGGGCATCGTGCGCTTGCCCAGCGACTCGCGCCTGGCGTCTACGAGTACGAACTGGAAGGCGCAGCCCAGGAGGCGTTTCGCAGACACGGCTCCGAACGCGAGGGCTACCCGATGATTATTGGCTCTGGTCCCAACGCCTGCATCCTGCACTACAACGCAAACAAGCGGCAGGTGCTTGCCAACGAGCTGGTGCTGGTAGATATCGGTGCGGAATATTCTTACTATACCGCCGACATCACGCGCACCTATCCCGCGTCAGGCAGATTCACGCCCCGCCAACGCGAACTCTATCTCGCCGTGCTGGACGCAATCAAATATGCCGAGAAGGAAGCCAAGCCAGGTATCACGCTGGGGCAACTGCACCAGAAAGTGGTGGAATTCTTTCGCAGCCACAAACTGCGCGCCAAAGACGAGAACGGCAACGAGCAGACCCTAGATCACTTTTTTGTGCATGGATTATCGCATATGCTGGGAATGGATGTGCACGACTTAGATCCGAATCTGCCCCTGCGTCCTGGCATGGTGTTCACGATTGAACCAGGGTTATATATCCCATCAGAAGCAATCGGCATTCGGATAGAGGATGACTATCTGGTGACGGAGTGGGGTGTTGAGAATCTCAGTCGCGCTCTGCCGCGTGAGCCCGACGCCGTCGAGCGCATGGTACGCAGGGGCAGACCCAGCCGACGATAGCCATGCTCGCGCTGTACTATTTGACCTTCAGTCAGCCCAACGAGGCGCAGGCAGTCGCATACGACCTGCTGCGCGAGCAGATCGCCGTATGTGTGAACTGGTTCCCTATCACCTGTGCCTACCTATGGGAGGGCACTGTGCAGCAGGAGTCGGAGACCGTGCTGATTGTCAAAGCGCGGGCAGGTATGCGCGAACAGATTGAAGCGGTCGCTCGTCGCCACATCGACTACACGCACTTCGTGGGCGAGATCCCACTTGCCAGCACAAATGCCGATTTCGCGCAATGGCTTGCCCGCGAATTGGACATCTAATCTCTCGGCAGCACGCTCTTGATTGGATGCCCTTTCGGGTACAATACAGCCTGTGCAAGGAGGAGAGATGCTATGGACTTCAAAACACGCTTTGTAAACGGCTGGGCGATCTCTGTGCTGGCGTTGCTGCTGGGCGCGTGCCAATCTCAATCGGTCGAGGAGCAGACACAGCCGAGTAATCTGCAGCCAGTTGCTCAACAGCCTCAGGAGACCCCTGCAAGACCCACTGAACCACAGCCCCAGAAACAGGTCGCATATGTGAAGATGACCATCGAGGGCAAGGGCGACCTTATCATCGAGTTAGACCTCAAAGAAGCACCTAAAACCAGTGAGAACTTCCTGAATCTCGTCAAAGAGGGCTTTTACGACGGTATCCGCTTCCACCGTGTCGAACCTAAGTTCGTGATTCAAGCAGGCGACCCGAAGTCTAAGACGCTGCCGATGAGACATCCCGAATTGGGTACGGGTGGCTCTGGCAAGAACATCAAGTTCGAGCCGAATAATCTGAAGCACAAGCGCGGCGCGATAGGTATGGCGCGCGCCCAACACCCTGACAGCGCCAGCAGTCAGTTCTACATCTGCCTCGAAGACCTGCCTCAACTGGACGGCGACTATGTCATCTTCGGGAGAGTCGTCGAAGGTATCGAGATTATTGATAAGGTGCGCGTTGGCGACAGGATCCAGAAAGCCGTTGTGCTGGAGAATTGGACACCCAAGCAGGAAGACGCGCCGAAGCCCGAAGACAAAAAATGATAGATGACACACTGGCAACCGAAGTGATTCTGCAAGCAGAGGCGATTCTAGAGGCGTCCGAAGCGCTTGTGCAGGAGCGCCTCCAACGCCTGATGCAGTACCTTCACGACCGATTGCCCCACTTCCACTGGGTAGGAATCTATTGGCTCAAGGACAACGAACTCGTGCTGGGACCGTATGTCGGGGCACCAACAGAGCATGTGCGCATTCCCGTCGGACGCGGGGTATGCGGGACCGCCGTCGCCGAGAACATGAACCAGATTGTCGAAGATGTACGCAAGCTGGACAATTATCTTGCGTGCAGCTTGGAGACGCGCTCGGAAATCGTGGTGCTGATTCGCCACCCGAACACGGGCAAGATTTTAGGGCAGATTGATGTGGACGGCACGGAGGTCGGTGCCTTCGATGAGTCCGACGAGGCGTTGCTGGATGTAATCAGCGAGCGAGTGGCTCGGCTTGTGCTGGCGCACGGAATCGGGCTGTAGGATGTAAAGACACACCTCTTGCTCCAACCATCCGACCATGCTCTGTTGCGAAGACGCCTGTCTATTCCCAGACCCCTGCGTGATCCTGCTCGACTTCCCCGCAGGGTGCGGCAACCCTCTTCGCAACAGAGCATTTATGCTATAATAGAGCATGCCTTGAAACGGTTCAAGGTAGGAGGCAAACGATGCGTTGGTATGTGATACTGTTAGCGAGCTTGCTGTTCAGCGCTCATGCGGATGAATTTGCACATCCTGCCATCTACCGTGACTATCCCGCAGGACGCTGGGAAGACTGGTCGTGGGCTAACCGAGACATGCGAAACACAAACCCTGTGCGTTCGGGACAATACTCGATTCGCGTGGATTTTTACCCGTGGTCGTCTATCTGGTTCAAAAATCCCGCAGGCTTTGTCGTTGATGGCTTCACGGATTTGGAGTTCTGGATACATGGGGGCAGCGTTGGCAATCCTAGTTTTTTCATTCGCGCTGAGGTAAACGGTGTCGATCGTCCGCTGGTGCATATATCCGAGATTGTCAGCAGCATACCCCCGAACCAGTGGACTCGCGTGCGGGTACCCTTGAGTACGCTCAGAGTGATTCAGGGCGATCGTCTCACAGGTATTCATTTCCGAGAGTTTTCGGGGCGCAGCGTGCCTACCTTCTACATCGACGATATTCGGCTCCTGCGCGCGGCTGTGAACGATTATGCGACGGTGACCGTCAATTTCAACGCTGCAGGTCGCACGATTACCCAGCCGATGCGCGGCATCAATGTCGCCTGCTGGGATTGGTATCTCACGACGCCTGAACGCCGCCGACTCCTGCGGCAAGTCGGCTTTGGGATGATGCGCTATCCAGGTGGCTCCATCTCCAACGAGTACGATTGGCGCAATAACAGCAATCGTCGCCATGGGCACGCCTACGGCACGAACACCGATGGGTTCCTAAGCGTAGCGAACGAACTTGGCGCGGAGAAGATGATCTGTATTAACTACGGTTCAGGTACGCCGCAGGAAGCTGCTGACTGGGTACGATACGCCAACACGCAGCGCAACGGGCGAGTGCTCTACTGGACTATCGGCAACGAAAACTACGGCTCTTGGGAATATGACACGCATCCGCATCAACACGATGCACATACCTATGCCTATTTCACTCAGGACGCCATCACGCGCATGAAGAGTGTCGACCCCACCATCAAGGTCGGCGTGGTGGGCGTGCCGAACGAACACGAATACCCGCAGCGGTTCAGCGTCACGAACCCGCGCACGAGACGCTCGCACAATGGCTGGACGCCTGTGCTGCTGAATCGGCTCCAGAGCCTTGGCGTCACGCCCGACTTTTTCGACCTGCACATCTACCCGCAAATGCCAGGGCACGAGGATGATGCCTACATACTGGACGACACGCGCACTTGGGACGAGATTATCCCGGAAATGCGCCAAATCTTGCGCGACTACTTAGGCGCAGCAGGCGAGAATGTGCTTATCTTCGTCACCGAGAACAACACCGTTGCCTATAATCCAGGGAAGCAGACCACCAGTATGGTCAACGCGCTTTACATGGCGGACTCGTGGGCACGGGCAATCCTGGCAGGCGCAGATGCTTATGCATGGTGGGATCTACACAACTCCACTGAAGTGGGCAACAACAACTCGCCCCTCTTGTACGGCTGGCGCAACTGGGGCGATTACGGGATTGTGGCGTCGGGCTATCCCTCAGGGATAGGTGACCCGCTCAACACGCCGTATCCGACTTTCTTCGCGGCGCAGCTGATTATGCGCTTCGCGAGACCTGGTGACACACTCCTGCGGACGGTTAGCAACAACCCGATGCTCAGTGTGTACGCAGTGCGCACGCCTACGGGCAAAGGTAGGCTGCTGGTCGTCAACAAGATGCGCAGCACGCCTGTCAGCACCGAAATTCGCTTGCAGGGGCTACGCGCAGGTAGTCGCATCACTGTGTGCTTCTACACCGCGGCAAGCGATGCGGTCAAAAGCAAATCGCTGGGCGTGCGTACTATCCGTGGACACGGCGACCGTATCTTACATCAGTTCCCGCCGATGTCGGTGAGCGTGCTGGAATGGTGAATTAAGGCACACGCGTTCGGTTGCCAACAGCCAACAACTGACCTTCCCCAAACCGCCCTTTCGATAGAGGCGGAAGCCTTACTCCCCCTCGTTGATGGGAAAAGTTTGGGGGTCGCTAAGGCGGGAAGCGCGTGCTTTCCCGTCCGCTCCCTCAGCTGGAGGTATAGGCATACTGCTGTGAGGCAGACTGTAGCGAGCAACCGCGTCGGGTGTGTCGGGTACAATTCGCGTGATGTCTACGCTGAGCCTGCGGGCGTTTTGGAGCAAAGTGCGCATCTTCCTCGAAGCCATCAAGTTTGAGCACACGGTTTTCGCGTTACCGTTTGCGTTGCTGAGTCTGCTCTACGCGGCGGAAGGGTTGCCATCGGCGCGGGTGGTGGGCTGGATTCTCGTGGCGATGGTGTCGGCGCGCACGGCGGCGATGGCGTTCAATCGGCTGGCAGACCGCGACATTGACGCGCTCAATCCACGCACGCGCGCGCGTGCCTTGCCCACAGGCTTGCTGACCCCGCACCAAATGGCGACCGCGATGGGAGTGGCTATCTTGGTTTTCCTGTACGCGGCGTGGCAGTTGAACCCACTGTGTTTGATGCTTGCGCCTGTGGCGTTGGCGGTCATCTTGGGCTACTCGTACTCCAAACGGTTCACCCCGCTATCGCACTACTGGCTGGGGCTGTCGCTGGGGATTGCGCCGAGCGCGGTGTGGATTGCTGTGCGCGGGACGCTGGAGTTGCCCCCTGTGTGGCTGACGCTGGGCGTGACGCTGTGGGTAGCTGGGTTCGATATTCTGTACAGCCTGCAGGATGAGGCGTTTGATCGCGCGCATGGCTTGCGCAGCCTGCCGCAGACGCTGGGCGCGGCGCGGGCAATTTGGGTCTCGCGCTTGTCGCACGCGCTGTGCGTTCCGCTGTTTGCAATCGGAGGCGTTGCGCTGGGGGCAGGCGTATGGTACTTTGTTGGCGTTGCTTGCGCCGCGCTGGTGCTCGCCTACGAGCAGTTGCTAGTCAAGCCTGATGACCTGAGCCGCCTCGATGTTGCGTTTTTCACGCTGAACGGCTATGTGAGCATCGGGCTGTTCGCGTTCGCACTGTTGGATCGGGTGCTGTGAAATGCGGAAACTGCGCGTAGGCAGCGTGCCTTACATGAATGCAGCGCCGCTGACGCGCTGGCTGGAGACCGACGAGGCGACGCCGCATGTGGAGGTCGTATATGCCCCACCCTCGCTGCTGGCGCGCCAACTGGAAGCGCGAGCGCTGGATGTTGCGCTGGTCTCGTCGGTGGAGTTGGCGCGGCGCGACGATGTGCGCGCCGTTGCCGACCTGTGCATCAGCTCGCGAGATGCGGTGCGAAGTGTGCGCCTGTTCTGCAAGTTGCCAATCCGCCAAGTGCGCACGGTTGCGTTGGACGCCAGTTCGCTCACCTCTGCTGCGCTAACGCAGATTTTGTTGGCGCGCGCCTTTGGCGTCCATGCCGAGTATCGGCATGCTGTCCCCGACTTGGACGCAATGCTTGGGCAGGCGGACGCCGCGCTGCTGATTGGCGATTTGGGGATGACTGCGGAGCCTCATGCTGTGCGCGAGGTTTTGGACTTAGGCAGTGCGTGGCGCGCCTACACGGGGCTGCCGTTTGTATGGGCGTTGTGGCTTGCCAACGCCGAGACGCCTGAACAGCCGCTTGCGGCACTGCTCCAGCGAGCGTACCAGTGGGGCGTGGCGCACTTGGACGCTCTGGTGGACGCCGAGGCGCAGCGCACGGGCGTCCCGCGCGAAGTGTGCGAACGCTACCTCAGGGATGTGATGGTCTACGAGATGGACGAGTCGCTGCGGGCGGGTCTGGCGCGATTTTTGTGGGAGTGCCAGCAGGCGCAGGTGCTGGGCTGAGTCGGTATAATCGCGCGGGACTGTGCGCGGGTGGACTGGCTGATTGGACTGTGCCTTGCGGGGCTGATTGCGTGGTTAGCGTATCGTTGGCGGTTGCTGACGCGCGGAGGTGCGTGGGCGGCTGTGTGGGTCGGCGCGAGCGTGTTTGGTTCAGGCGGCATGGGGGCGAGCCTGCCGCTGGTCGGCTTCTTTTTCACCAGCAGCCTGTTGCCGCGCCTGCTTGGACGCCCGCACAAGACGGAGCGACGCACAGCAGCGCAAGTGCTGGCGAACGGGCTTGCACCTGCGCTGTGCGCGTGGGGCGCGACCCTGACGCACTCGGAGGTGTTCTGGCTGGGCTACATGGCGGCGATTGCGACGGCAACGGCGGACACTTGGGCGACCGAGTTTGGCGTGCGCTTCGGTAGCCCTGTGTGGTTGCTGACGACGGGGCGGCGCGTCCCCGCAGGCGAGTCGGGCGGGGTCAGTTGGCAGGGCACGCTGGGCGGTGTCGTGGGCGCGTCCCTAATGGCTGTAAGCGGCGCACCACTGCTGGGCAGCGGGCAGTCGCTTGCGCTCGCTGCGGGGCTGGGCGTGGCAGGCATGGCACTGGACAGCCTGCTGGGCGCGACACTACAGGCGCGCTACCGATGCGCTCTGTGCAACGCTACGGTCGAACAACCAATCTGCTGCAGCGCGCCCGCCCAGCGCGTGCGTGGCGTCCGCGCACTGAACAACAACGGCGTGAACGGCGTCAGCACCGCGCTGGCAGCGATTGCAGGCGTCGCTGCGGCGCTTATGGGAGGTTAGGCGCGGGAACCAGCCCGCACTCGCGCAGCCAGCGCAACGCAGCGGTAGCATACCGACGCGAACTGCCCGTCAAGTCGCGCACTTGGACGACCTTGACAGGCGGCGGCAGGCAGCGCAACTGCTCGGCAAGCGCAAGCAGCGCCTCCGCCACAAAGTGGATGCCTTTGCCCGCGCCGACAACCTCATCCCGCTCTTTATGGAGGCAATTGGTAAGCTCTGCCCGTGCGATTGATATTATTCGGCGTCCAGACGCGCTGTAGCTGGCACGACGGCGTCTCCTTCGCGGGTGAGGAAGTGCACCTCGCGCACGCCGTTGCGCAGCAGGTGCAGACGCGCCTCTTCCAACCCGAAGCCAACCTGTGCGGGGCGATGGCTGTCATCGCCGATGCAGAAGCGCACGCCCATCCGCGCCCCCATCTGCACAATCCAGTCGGCAGGATAGGGCTGGTCTAAACCCTTGCGCAATGCGGAGGTGTTTACCTCCACACGCGCGCCGACCGTGCAGATGGCTTCCAGCGCGTGTTCCACTGCCTGGCGCACGCGCGGGGTAGCAACCTGCTCCGCCAGCCCCAACCGAGTCGCTTTCAGACGCACCAAGTCCAGATGCCCTATCACTTCTGGGCGCACTGCCCGCGCCATCGCAGCGACTTTACGATAATACTGCACAGCAACCTCTTCCATCCCACCGACACGCCTCATCATGTCCAAGAACCTCTGCTCGGAGTAGCCGTCGATAGAGGCGTCGTGTAGATAATGTACCGACCCAACGATATAGTCAAATCGGTAGCGTTGGCGGTAGCTCTGCACCAAGTCTACATAGCGGTCTTCGGGCACGACCTCGATTTCGAATCCGCGCAGTACGGTCAATCGGTCGGCGAACTCTTCAGCAAGTTGCGTAATCGTGTGCGCGTAGCGGTCGAAGGTCTCTTCCAGCGTTTGCGGGGTCCAACCCCATTCGATCTCTTTGGGGTACAAAAAACGCGCTTCGGTGCGGGGCATATGCTCCGCCACGCCGAAGACGGTGTAGCCCACTTGGTGTGCGGCTTCAAGCATCTCGCGCAAGCTGCCGTCTGCATGTTCGCAGAACTCGCCACTGTGCCCGCCGTGCAGCGAGACTTTCCAAGCCGCCTTTGCTGAACCCATAACAACGAGAGTGTACCCGATTGTGGCAGACACTTCCTTCGGGTATCATGACTCCCGATGGCACGCAAGCGCGGTGTGGTGCTGCTCGCGATGAGTGGGGGCGTGGACAGTTCGGTGGCGGCGGCGATTCTGCTCAGGCGCGGCTTCGAGGTCGTCGGCGTCACGATGCAGATTTGGCAGGAGTCGCATCCCGACCCGCGCCATGGGGGCTGCTGCTCGCTGGGCGCGGTAGAGGACGCGCGGCGCGTCGCACGGCGGCTGGGCATCCCGCACTATGTGCTGAACTTCCGTCGCGCGTTTGCCGACACGGTCATCCGCGACTTCATCCACGAGTACCGCCGCGGGCGCACGCCCAACCCGTGCGTGCAGTGCAACCGCTACATTAAGTTCGATGCACTGCTGCGCAAGGCGGACGAACTCGGCTGCGACTACATCGCGACCGGGCACTACGCCCGCACGCGCTACAACCCGCACACAGGACGCTACAACCTGCTCCGCGCCGTCAACAAGGACAAAGATCAGTCGTATGTGCTGTATATGCTGAATCAAGAGCAGTTGCAGCGGGCGATTTTTCCGCTGGGCAATATACCGACCAAGACCGAGACGCGCCGACTGGCAGCCGAGTTGGGGCTGTGGACGGCGAACAAGCCCGACAGCCAAGAAATCTGCTTCACGGCGCACGCGGGCGGCTATCACCAGTTCCTGCGCCAAGTAACGCCCGATGCGTTCACGCCTGGCGAGATCCGCGACACGCAGGGGCGCGTGCTGGGCACGCACAACGGGATTGCGCTCTACACGATTGGGCAGCGCAGGCGGCTGGGCATCAACACCGACGGCAAGCCGATGTTCGTGCTACGCATTCTGCCCGACGAGAACGCGATTATCGTCGGCAGCGAACACGAACTCTACGAGCGCGAGATGATTGTCGGGCAGGTGGAGTGGAGTAGTATCCCCTCTTTGGAGAAGCCGTTGCGTGTGATGACAAAAATTCGGTATCATGCGCCTATGGCGCGCGCGACGCTCTATCCGTTGGAGTCGCCTGAGCGTGTGCGCGTGGTGTTCGACGAGCCTGTGCGCGCTATCACGCCAGGACAGTTCGGCGTGTTCTATCGCGGGGAGACGGTTGTCGGGGGCGGCGTGATCGAAGCACCCCACAGCGCGACGCCCGATACGGAGACGACCGACCGCGCCGTTAAGCGCGCGCTGCAAATCGTGCAGCCGTTCCTATTGGAGGGGGTAGAAGGATGAATGACACTTTGCTGATGATACTGATTGGGCTGATGAGCCTGACGCTGCTTGCGCTGGCCTGGGCAACGATTGGGCTGTTGGTGGTCGCCAAGCGCGAGTTGCCGAAACTGCAGCGTCAGGTAAGCGACATCAACGGGCGGGTGGCGCGCGTGCTGGACGAGGTGATTCCGACGCTGCAGGGCGCAACACATACGCTCAAGGAGGCGGAACGCGCCTTGCACGAGGCTGCCGAAACTATCGAGAACCTACACATTGTGAGCGACAACATTCGGCACAAGTTGGAGGTTGCCGACGCAGTCGGGGCGCGCGTGCGTCGCCTGCCCGAACGCACCGCGCGCGTGCTGGGACGGTTGATGCATCAGGGCTTCAAACTCGGCGGACGACTGGTCAGCCAGCAGTTGGAGAAGCGTCAGCACGCGCGGCGGCGCGCCAGCGTATACGACAGCGCCCCCATTCCGCCCACAACCGCGGAGTTGTGCGGCGAGACGCAACGCGCTGAACACACCGATTCCGCCCTACCGGCGGCGGAGAGCGTCTCCACAGGGGAGACGACCACACACACCAACCACAAGGAGGGATAACAATGCAGAACCATGACGAACGCAGTGGCGTGCTGTACCTATTGGCTGGGATTGGCTTGGGCGTGCTGATTGGCGCAGTGATTGGGCTGTTGTTTGCGCCCAAGTCGGGCGAGGAGATTCGCGGCGACCTGAGCCAGCGACTGCACGACCTGAGCGAGAAGGTGCGCGAACTTAGCCAGCAGGTCTACGAGCGCGGCGGCGAGACCGTGCGCAACCTGCGCGAGAAGGTCGGGCGCAAGGCACACGAGGTCGCCGAAGAGATCGCGCCTGACGAAGCCTAACAGCCGTGTGGCGGTTTCTCGGATGGGCGGCGGTGATTGCCGCCGCCCTTTACTTCCTGTACACAGTGCGCGAGTCCCTGATCCCGTTCCTGATCGGGGGCGTAATCGCGCTACTGCTCAACCCGTTCGTGGACGCGCTCTGCCGCAGGGGCTACTCGCGCGGGCGCGCCATCCTGAATGTGTTTCTGGCGTTCCTGCTCTTTGCGCTGGGGCTGGGACTGATGCTCGCGCCCGCCTTCTACGCCCAGTCGCAAGAGATTATCCAAACATTTAGCCGACAAAACAACGGCGATCTCAACAAGACCATCAACAACTTCGTGCAGGGAGCGCAGGACTACCTCAAGCGCGAGATTCCTAAGCGGCGCGAGTGGGTGGAACGCAACCGCGAGCTGCTCCAGCGGCTGGAGTTGCCGACCGAGCCGAACGCGCTGGCGGATGCGCTCACCACGCGCCTGCAGCAACGGGTCAACAGCGTCCTGTTGGACAACGCCGCGCGCTACATCAACTCGTTCCTGAACACGCTGCTGGGACTGCTCTCCAAAGCCATCTGGATTATTCTGATCCCGATGAGCGCGTACTTTTTCCTGCTGGATATGCCCGCGCTGCAGCGAGGGTTCCTGTTCATGGTTCCGCCCGAACATCGCGCGGCGGTGCGTCAACTGATGAGTGAGATTGGCGGGCTGTTTTTCCGCTACATTCGCGGGATGGCGACCGCCGCGCTCTCGTATGGCGCAGTGTGCATGCTATATTACTGGCTGGTGGGCGCGCCGAACCCTGTGCTACTGGGCGTATTGGCGGCGATTCTGTACCCGATTCCGTATCTCGGCTCGTTTCTAATCGCCTTGAGCGCGTTCGGGGTGACGCTGCTGTTCGGTCCGTCGCACCCTGCGTTCTACCTGTTCACGCTGACGAACTTCTGGCACGCGGTGCTGGTGGTGGTCGGCGCGATAACTATTAACAATGTGTTCGACTTGGTGGTGACGCCGCGTCTGTTAGGCGGGGCGGTAGGTTTGCGTCCGCTGGGCGCGCTGATTGCGATTGTGGTTGGGGCGAACTGGGGGATATGGGGCATGCTGCTGGCAGTGCCAGTGGCGACCACGCTGAAGATTGTGCTGGAGCGGCTGCTGCACTTTTTCTACGGCGAGGCGGACTTTCTGGCGCTGCCCCCGCAGGCAGCCGCGCCCGCATCCGACGGCGCGACGCCTGCGGAATCTGCCCAAGAAGGCGTGCACGCCCCAGCCGATTAGGGGCTACACCAACGGCGTCTTGCCAGGCACAGCCACCTCGTCTACGGGCATCGCGCCAAACTCCAACCGCTCCGCGCGCTCCAGCAGGTTCAGTTGGGACTGGTTCATCACGAAGTCCCAAGTGACCACCTTGCCTGTGTAGGCGGACATCCGCCCCATGATAGCTGCCAGAGTCGATTCCGTGACGGCACGCGTTTCGTTAATCGGCTTGCCCTCGCGGATGGCTTGCACAAGGTCTTCCTGTTCTTTCCTGTAGCCACTGCGTTTGACGCCGTCATAGCGCCAGGTCTCGCCACCGACCGTGATGCTGCCCGACGGGTCTGCTGTGCCATTGGTGCCATAAATACGCTCGCCGATGATTATCGCGCAGTTGTCCACCTGACGGCACATGCTGACCACCTTGACCCCGTTAGGATACTCGAACTCCACAGCGAAGTGGTCGTAGATGTGTCCGTAATGTGGCTCCACGCGCGACTGGCGTCCGCCCATGCCCATCGCTCGAACGGGGGGCGTGCCCAGCACCCAGTTGATGACATCGATATTGTGGATATGCTGTTCTACGATAAAATCGCCTGACAGCCAAGTGAAATAGAGCCAGTTGCGCATTTGCCATTCTACATCGCTCCATTCGGGGCATCTATCGACATGCCACAGACCGCCTTGATTCCAATAGCACGCGCCACCGACGATAGTGCCAATCGCGCCCTCTTGAATGCGTCGGATGGTCTCGATGTAGTTGGGCTCGTGGCGGCGTTGCGTGCCCGCGACAACGCTCAAACCTTTCTGGGTCGCTCGTTCACCCATTTGGAACATTAAGCGCGCGCCTGCAGGACAGACGGCAACGGGTTTCTCCATAAACACATGCTTGCCCGCCAGAATTGCCTCGCGGAAGTGGATGGGACGGAATGCGGGCGGCGTGCAGAGCAGCACCACATCCACCCCGCTGGCAATCACCTGCTTGTAGGCGTCCAGTCCGACGAACTGGCGGTCGCCGACATTCAGTTGCGCCTTGCGTTCGTCTTTCAGCTCCTCGCGTAGCGCGTTCAGCGAGCCTTCCAGTCGGTCTTTGAAGGCGTCGCCCAGTGCGTAGAGTTCGACGCTGGGGTGCGCGACGATGATGTCGATAGCAGCACCTGTGCCGCGTCCACCGCAGCCAATCAGTCCGACACGCAGCCGGTCGGTGCCCTGCGCGTGTGCAAACAGTTCAATTGGCAGGCTGGCAAGTGCGCCACCAACGGCAACGCCCGCCGACGCCTTCAAGAATTCTCGCCGAGTCAGCGTGTTCGGTTGCTTCATCGCTCGCCTCCTACGAAACCGATACGCACTATCGTGTGCGTTGCTTGGGCGTGCAATTCCACGCGTAGACAACGATTCCTGCTACTGAATTGGGTCGCAGCACCGTCCCTGATTGACGAGCCAAGCTGCTGGGGCAATCATACGGCGCACAGGGCGGCTCAGTGGTGGGCGGTAGACCACCAATCGGCACAGCCCTTATAATTCCAAGACCGCCGTAGCCCAGTCCAGAAATCGGGCAGTTGAAACGGTGCGCATCTGTCTGCTCCCATTTGCTTGGGAAGATTGCTCCGACCTCAGAAACTCTGTGACGAACTGTTGTACCCTTACCAAGGGTGAGGGCAACAAACGCGCCTGTCTACCCACGCTTGTGCAGGGAAATGTCCTGCGACGCCGAAATTTCGCACACAGGCGCGAGGGATATTGCGATGATTCGAAGTGAGTGTGGCAGGCGGCTGCTGGTGACAATCGCTGCGACGCTCGGCTTAGGAATGCAGATGATGGCACAAACGGCGCATATCGACATCGACGCCGCCGCACAGGGCACACCCATTAGCCCCATCCTGTACGGCATCTTCTTTGAGGAGATCAACCACGCAGGCGACGGCGGACTGTACGCCGAACTGGTGCGCAACCGCTCGTTCGAAGACGCCGACACGCCCCAAGCGTGGACGCTGCTCGGCGACAACGCGCAAATCGCCATCGACACTGCCCACCCGTTGCACCCGCGCAACCCGCGCAGCTTGCGCTGGAAAATCGCGGGCAGCGCATCGCTGGTCAACGAGGGCTACTGGGGCATCGCCGTGCAGCGGGGCAAGCGGTATCGGTTCACGATGTACGCCCGATGCGACGGGCAGTTTCGCGGCGCGCTCACGGTCAGCCTGCAGAGCGTGGACGGGCAGGTGTACGCCCAGCGCACCCTGCGCGGATTCGGCAAGGACTGGAAGCCGTTCACGGCGACGCTGACCGCCAACGGAACCGACCCGAAGGCGCGATTGGTGCTAACCGCCAACGGCGACGGCGCGCTGTGGCTGGATATGGTCTCGCTGATGCCTGTGGACACCTTCAAGCGGCGTCCCAACGGTCTGCGGGCGGACTTGGCGCAGATGCTGGTCGCGCTCAAGCCGTCGTTCGTGCGCTTCCCAGGCGGGTGCTTCGTGGAGGGCGACCGCATGCACAACGCCCTGCGCTGGCGCAACACGCTGGGCGATGTCGCCGAACGACCTGCCCGCTGGTGCGTCTGGAACTACACCAGCACGCAAGGGCTGGGACTGTACGAGTACCTGCTGATGTGCGAAGACCTCGGCGCGGAGCCGATGCTGGTGGTCAACTGCGGGATGGCGTGCCAGTACCGCAACGGCGACCACATCCCCATCGACGAACTGGACGAGTGGATTGAAGACGCACTGGCAGCGATTGAGTACGCCATTGAACCCCCAACCAGCAAGTGGGGCGCGCTGCGGGCGAAAAACGGGCATCTCGAACCGTTCCCGCTACGCTTTGTGAGCATCGGCAACGAGAACTGGGGACCCCTCTACGAAGAGCGGTACGCCCGCTTCTACGACGCCATCAAAGCCCGCTACCCGCAAATCCAACTCATCGCCACCGCTCCCGTGAAGAGCCGACCCATCGACATCCTCGACGAACACTACTACTCCACGCCAGAATGGTTTATCCTCAACGCGAACCTGTACGACCGCTACGACCGCACGGGTCCCAAGATTCTGGTGGGCGAATACGCGGTGACGGCGAAGTGTGGCACGGGCAACCTGCGCGCGGCGATTGCCGAAGCCGCGTTTATGACGGGCATCGAGCGCAACGCCGATATTGTAGTGATGGCGGCGTATGCCCCGCTGTTCGTGAATGTGAACGACCGCGCGTGGAACCCCGACCTAATCGGCTTCGACAGCGCGCGTTGCTACGGCACGCCGTCGTACTATGTGCAGCAACTGTTCAGCGTCTATCGGGGCACGCGCACGCTGCCGACGCGCGTGCAGTCGCCGAACGCGCTGACGGACGCCGCGCGCGGTGCGGTCGGGCTGGGCACTTGGGAAACGCAGGCGGAGTTCCGCAACCTGAAGGTCGTCTCCGCGCAGGGGGAGACGCTGTTTGCGGCGGATTTTGTGCAAGGCGCGGCGGGCTGGCGCACCGTGCGCGGCGCGTGGCAAGCGACGGAGGGCGGCTACCGCCAGACGGAACTTGCGCAAGACTGCCGCGCAGTGGCGGGCGACCCCAACTGGACGGACTACACAATCACGCTGCAGGCACGCAAACTCGGCGGTGCGGAGGGGTTCCTGATAATGTTCCGCGTGCGCGACGACGAGAACTGGTACTGGTGGAACCTCGGCGGGTGGGGCAACACGCGCCACGCCGTTGAGCGGAGCATCGGCGGCAGCAAGATGCTGGCGTGCCCGCAGGTAGCAGGTAGCATCGAGACGGGACGCTGGTACGACATCCGCATCGAGGTGCAGGGCGCGCGCATCCGCTGCTCCTTGGACGGGCAACTCATCCACGACTTCGAGGACGCGCCGATACCTGCGCTGTATGCCGTTGCCAGTCGGCGCGAGCCGTCGCGCGAGGTCATCCTGAAGGTGGTGAATGTGTCCGACCGCCCGCAGGAGACGGAGGTGCGCCTGCAGGGGGTGCGCAGGCTGGCGTCCCGCGCGAAGGTGATTACGCTCACGGGCGACCGCCCCGACGCCGAGAACTCGCTGGAGCATCCGACGCGCGTCGCGCCAGTGGAGCGCACGCTGGAGGGCGTCGCGCCGTCGTTCCGCTACACCTTCCTGCCCTACTCGCTGACGGTCATGGTGCTAAAGGAGCGATAGCGACACAAAAGATGGGCTCCCCTGTCGGTAGAGGAACCCAAGCCACAGCGTGACGGATGAGGGAGCGGGCTACGATGCCCCGACTTCCAAGCGCACGAAGCGCACAACCTTCAGGTCGCTGTCTGCTGCCTTGAGCATGTCGCCGATGGTTTTGGACTCGTCCTTGTAAAAAGGTTGCTCCAGCAGAGCGACCTTTTGCACAAAGCCCTTCTGCACGCGCCCGCGTGCGATATTTTCAGCGACATTTTCGGGCTTCCCCTCGTTGAGGGCGCGCTGCTTCTCGATATCCAGCTCCTGCTGAAGCACCTCTGCGGGAATCTCGTCCTTTGTGAGGTACTGTGGTGCGCTCCAAGCAATCTGGATGGCAATCTCGTGGGCAAGATTCTGCATCGCGTCCTTATCCGCGCTGCCCGTCAACACGACCATCACACCGACGAGTTTATTGTGATGGATATAAATGTCCACGACGCCGTTTTCACCTTCGGGCACGCGCGCGATGGCGTAGTTCTGGAAGGCGATTCGCTCGCCCGTCTTACCGATAGCGATTTCGATTCGTTTCTCGACAGTCAGACTACTGTCGGTAAGCGAGGGTCGTTGTCGAATGGCGTCCAGTTGCCCCTCTGTGCCGACGGCGAGCGCGTGTTGCAGCAGTTCGTCGGCGAGGCTCAAGAACTCTTCGTTGCGAGCAACGAAGTCGGTCTCGCAGCGTAGGTCGATTAGCGCGCCTGTGCGTCCGTCTGCGCTTAGCGCGCCCGCAATCACGCCCTGATTCACTTCTTTGCTGGCGCGCTTGCTGGCGATGATTGCGCCCTTCTCGCGCAGGATGAGGCGTGCTTTTTCGACATCGCCGCCCGCCTGCTCCAGCGCGCTCTTGCAGTCCATAAATCCCGCGCCTGTTTCGTCGCGCAGCGTCTTGATTAACTGTGGGCTTATGCTCATCGGTATTCCTCCTCCAAATCTTCCAGTCGGTGTCGCTTCATCAGTTCCCACTCTTTGCCCATGATCTCTTCATCGGACGGTGGAGGTTGTTCCGCAGGAACCTCGACGCCGAAGATTTTGCTGAACTCGGGTTCGATAGGAATTGGCGCCTCTTCCTCAACGAGAGGGATGTCCTCTTCAGACACGACCGCCGCGCCTTGCCATTCGAGTTGCTTCTCTTCGATGATTGCGTCCGCGATGCGTCCAGCAATGAGGCGGATGGCGCGGATGGCGTCGTCGTTCGCAGGGATGGGGTAGTCCACTTCGTCGGGATCGCAGTTCGTGTCCACGATCGCGATTGTCGGGATGCTGAGGCGGCGGGCTTCCGCAACAGCGGTGTGTTCCTCCTTCAGGTCGACAATGAACAGCGCGGCGGGCAGCCCTGGCATGTCTTTGATTCCGCCCAGATTGCGCTCCAGTTTCTCATATTCCTTACGCAAGCGCGACGCCTCTTTTTTAGGAATATCCACCTGACCCTCTTCAATTTCTTTGAGCATGCGTTCCAGCTCCTTGAGGCGCTTGATGCGCGATTGGATGGTGCGGAAGTTGGTCAGCGTGCCACCCAGCCAGCGATAGGTGATATGATACTGTCGGCTGCGGATAGCGGCTTCCTTGATAGCGTCGCGCGCCTGTTTTTTCGTGCCCACAAACAGCACATGCCCGCCGCTGTTGACAATCTCTTTCACGGCGCGCTGCGCTTTGTCGAACATCTCGACGGTCTTGTGCAGGTCGATGATGTGGATGCCGCTGCGTGCGCCGTAGATGTAGCGGCGCATGTTCGGATGCCACTTGCGGGTCGGGTGCCCGAAATGCACGCCCGCTTCCAAAAGTTCGCGCATACTCAGTTCTGCCATAATTGTCCTCCGGGTTGGTTCCTCCCGCGCCGTCCACCGCGCTTACAATCTCTCGGATGGAGAGACACCCTCGCGCGTCGGGCGCGGTATGTGATGGCGCACAGAGTATACCCTACGCTTACTCTTCGGCGGACGCGCCTTGCTGCTGCGCCAGTTTTTTGTTGAGCGCAACCATCAGGCGCGATTTCTTGCGGTTGCCCGTGTTCTTATGCAGGATGCCGCGCTTGACCGCTTTGTCGATAAGGCTGATCGCGCGGCGCAGCGTCGCAATGCTGCCTTCCGTGTCGCCCTTGTCCGCCAACTCCTTCACGCGCCGCGAATAGGTCTTAATCGCCGACTTGGTCGATCGGTTGCGCAAGTACCGCTCGCGCGACTTCAGCAACGCCTTCTTCGCAGACTTGGTATTCGGCATGGTGCATACCTCCAAGCAGACAAGTATACCCAACGGCTGTGTATTGCGCAACCGAGCAGGGTATAATAAGTGCATCCATGCCGGAGCGAAGGAACACCCAGCAGGCAGCTGCCGCTGCGCCAAGCGTATCGAAGCAGCAGAGTTTCGCCGATGACCTAAACGCCATGTTGGAAGTGCTGCCCCCTGCCATTCGTCAGTGGTTGGAGGAGCAGCCCGACCTAAGCCAGTTGCTGGAGGTAGTCCTTGACCTTGGGCGCATGCCTGAAGCGCGCTTTATGCAGCGCACCATTCGACTGGACAGCGTGCAGGTGGAGGAGTACGACCTGCAGTATGTCGCTGATCGAATTGGGCAGTTCGGTAAGGATAACCGTGCAGGCATCCCGCGCACCCTGCATCGTATCTCCGCTATCCGTAATCGTCAAGGCAAGGTGGTGGGGCTTACCTGCCGCGTCGGGCGCGCGATCTACGGCACGATCGATATCATCCACGACATTATCGCCTCTGGCAAAAGCGTGCTGATGTTGGGCAGACCGGGGGTGGGTAAGACCACCCGCCTGCGCGAGGTCGCCCGCGTGCTTGCCGACGAATACGACAAGCGCGTGATTGTGGTGGATACCTCCAACGAAATCGCGGGCGACGGCGACATCCCGCACCCAGGCATCGGCTTCGCCCGCCGCATGCAAGTGCCCGAACCGAGCCTGCAGCACGCCGTGATGATCGAAGCCGTCGAGAACCACATGCCCGAAGTTATTATCATCGACGAAATCGGCACGGAGCTGGAGGCATACGCCGCCCGCACAATCGCCGAGCGCGGCGTGCAACTGATTGGCACAGCGCACGGCACAACCCTGGAGAACCTATTGATGAACCCGACGCTGTCCGACCTCGTGGGGGGCATCCAGACGGTGACGCTGTCGGATGAGGAAGCGCGCCGTCGCGGCACCCAAAAAACCGTGCTGGAGCGCAAAGCGCCCCCGACTTTCGATGTGCTAATCGAGATTCTGGACTTCCATCGCCTCGCTGTCCACCACGATGTTGCCCAGACGGTGGATCGGATGCTGCGTGGCAACCCGCCCCGCCCTGAGATCCGCGTGCAGACCGACGGCGGCGGTTTCGAGGTGGTGCAGCGCAGCGACTTGCTGCTGCGTGTCCCGCAGGTTGAGCCGCCTGTGCACGGGGAGTATGCGCCTCCGCCTGCCCGCACGACCGCGCTGGTCAGCGGCGAGCACCGACGCGGCACGCCCTCGCGCGTGTTCCCTTATGGCGTGAGCCGCAGCCGATTGGAAAAGGCGTTGCGCGACCTCCATTTGCCCGCTTATGTCGCCCGCGATGTGTCGGACGCCGATGCACTGGTCGTGCTCCACTCCACCTATCAGCGTCGCCCGCCTAAAGTGCGCGAAGCATTGCAGCGCAACTTACCTGTCGCCATCGTGCGCAGCAACACCTATGCGCAACTGGTGAGCGCGCTGCGCGACCTGTTCCACAAACCCGCCAACGGCGAATCGGCAGAGGAACGCGCCCTGCGCGAGGCAGAAGAGGGCGTGGAGTATGTGCTGCAGACCGCCGAGCCCTACGAACTCTCGCCCCAGAACAGCTACCTGCGCCGCCTGCAGCACCAGCTCGTCGAGAAGTACCGCCTGCTGTCCGAGAGCGTGGGCGAGGAACCGAACCGCCGCGTGCGCATCCTGCCCATCTACACTGACACCGAGCAGGAGGACTAATGCCCCGCGCACCGCTGATTACCTTCGAGGGGATTGAGGGCGCAGGTAAGACCACGCTCGCCCAGCATCTTGCGGACTGGCTACAGGCGCAGGGCATACCTGTGGAATTGACGCGCGAGCCAGGTGGCAGCACGCTGGGCAAGCACCTGCGCCCCTTTCTCCTGCACGAGCCGCTGGACGCTTGGGCGGAGCTGTTCCTGTTCCTTGCCGACCGACGCCAACACACCCTGCAAGTCATCCTGCCTGCCTTGAAGCAAGGGATATGGGTAGTGTGCGACCGCTACGCCGATTCTACGCTGGTCTATCAGGGCTACGGACGCGGGTTGGACATCGCCCTGATCTACCAATTGAACGCCCTTGCGACAACCAACCTCACGCCCGACCTGACCGTGCTAATCGACCTGCCTGTTGAGCATGCCCTCGCCCGCGCGAACGCGCCCAACCGCTTCGAAGCGGAGACGCAGGCGTTTCACACCCGCGTGCGCGAGGGCTATCGGGCGGTCGCCCGCGCAGAGCCAAGCCGATTCGTCCTACTGGACGGACGCCAACCGCTGGAAGTTCTCAAAACATCGCTGGAGCAGGCGGTACGGGAACGGTTCTTGAGAGGCTGAACGGATGCGCGTTAGGAGCGGCGCCCAAGCCACCAAACGCCGAGAAAGTTTGGAAAGGTTTGCTGCCAAACAGACGCGGCTGCCGAACTAACGCCCAGAGCACATTCCGCAGAGGGTCAAGGGCGCATACATGCGGCACTGCGCCAGAGCAAGGTACAATACCTGCTCGATGGCAGAGCTGAACACTCGACTGGGCGTGAACTTCGCGCGCGGGTTCCGAAGTGCAGGCGTCTACTGCGGTATCAAGATGCCCGGACTGTTAGACCTTGCACTGATTGTTTCAGAGACGGAAGCAAGCGTTGCAGGCATGTTTACGACGAACCTGGCGTGCGCGGCGCCTGTACGCTGGTCGCGGCGAGTGATTGCAGGCGGCACAGCGCGCGCAATTATTATAAACAGTGGAAATGCGAACTGTCTCACAGGCGAGCGCGGGGAGCGCGACGCACAGCGCACGGCGGAACTGGTTGCTCAGCGTCTTGGATGTGCGCCCACCCAAGTGGTGGTCGCCTCTACAGGGGTCATTGGCGTGCCGCTCCCGATGCATGCGATCGAGTCGGGCGTGGCGCTGGCGTTTGAGCGGTTGAGCGACGGTGACGACCGCGCGACAGCCGACGCGATTTTGACCACAGACGGCGCCTCGAAGCGCGCCTCGCTGAGCGTGGCAACTCCTGCGGGCGAGGTGCGTCTGGGCGCAATCGCGAAGGGCGCAGGCATGATTGCCCCCCGACTGGCAACAATGCTCGCCTTTATTGCGACAGACGCAGCGATAGCCCCTGCTACCTTGCAAGCGTGCTTGCAGCGTGCGGTGGATGCAACCTTCAACTGCATCACGGTCGACGGCGACACCAGCACGAACGATATGGTGATTGCACTGGCGAACGGTGCGTCGGGCGTGCCACTCTCAGGCGACACGCTCGTGGCGTTCGAGCAAGGGCTGTTCCAAGTTTGCGAGTATCTCGCTAAGCAGATTGTGCGTGATGGCGAGGGCGCAAGCCGCATCTTCGAAGTGCGTGTGTCAGGGGCAGCTTCTGCCGAAGCTGCCTGCCAAATCGCTCGCACGATTGCCGAATCGCAGTTGGTTAAGACCGCGATACACGGTGGCGACCCAAACTGGGGGCGCATCATCGCCGCCGCAGGGCGCGCGGGTGCACCCTTCGAAGTGTCCCGCGCAAAACTATACCTGCAGGGCACGCTTGTGTTCGAGCATGGATGCCCAACCATGTACGACGAGCGCGCCCTCGTGGAGTCGATGCGGACCGAAGAGGTGCTGCTGGAGCTGCAGCTGAACGACGGGGACGGTACAGCGCGCTTTTGGAGCAGCGACCTGACCGCCGAGTATGTCAAAATCAATGCGCACTACCGTACCTGAGACGATGCAAGCATACCGTCTCGTTGCGCCCAACCAGTTGCGTTGGGAGCGAGTGCCCGTGCCGACGCCTCAAGCAGGTGAGGCATTGCTGCGTGTCGTCGCGTGTGGACTATGCGGCACCGACTTACACCTTAAGTCACGCGGGCATTACTACTGGCATAATCAGCCCCTAACCCTGGGACACGAAATTGTTGCTGAGGTTCTGAGCCTGCCACCAGACTATGCGGGGGCGCTGCAAGTGGGCGATTGTGTGGTCGTGGATCCGCAACTGGTGTGTGGGGCGTGCGAGTATTGTCGGCGCGGGCGGTTGAACCTGTGCGAGCATTTAGAGCACCTTGGCTTGAGCGTGGATGGTGGCTTTGCCGAGTACCTCGTTGCGCCCGTGCGTAATCTTTACAAACTGCCTGCGGACACGCCGCGCACAGCGCGCTGGCGATACGCGTTGGTGGAGCCAGTGGCAACTTGCGTGGCAGGAATGCGCTTGGCGAATCCGCAGCCCCATGAAACCGTCGCTGTGGTGGGGCTGGGCTTCTTCGGGCAAGTATACGCGCAGCTAGCGCGCCTGTGGGGGGTGCAGCAAGTGATCGCCCTGGAGGTTAACCCTGCACGGCGCGCGGTGGCGCAAGCTATCGGCGTCGCAATCCCCATCGCGCCTGAAGAATGGCTGAGCCAACCCGTTCCCGCAGATGTGGTCATCGACGCAGCGGGCTCTTCAGACGCCGCCGACTGGTGCCTGCGACTCGCACGCAAAGCAGGACGAGTGATCGTCTTCGGCTACCGACCAGAGCCCGTTCAGGTAGATTGGTACCAAATCCTCGTTAAGGAGCTCACCGTCATCGGTTCGCGCTCCAGTAACCACGCTTGGGAATACAGTCTGCAGCTGATTCACGAGAATCTGCTGACGCTAAATGCGCTCGTCGATCGACGCGTCTTCGACGCAATCGCGGAGGCGTTCGCAGATGCCGAGTCGCAACGCGCTTTTAAGCCGATTCTGTGCTTCGATTGTGCGGACTGACTGAGGCGCTCTATACACGGGCAGATGCCTGCCCCCCGCCGACAGGAATCGCTCCCCGCGCGCCGAAGCCAAATGCAGAAGACCGATGTACGCACGCACGATGCGCTGGGCAATTGGCTGGCTACTGGCGGTGGGGATGTTGGCAGTCCTTACTCCCAGCCCCTCTCCGATGGCGTGGGAGAGGGGAACCGCCCCGAGAGAGGGGGACAAAGGGGGTGAGGGCAAATCCGTAATCTCCCCAGCACCGTCAGAAACCGTTCCATCGACGATAGAAACTGTACCATCGCCATCGGAAACCGTTCCATCGACGATAGAAACCCCGCGATCGGCAATCGCGACCATACAATCGGGAAACGCGACTGCCCAACCTTCCAAGTCGCACACACTGGGCGTCGTGCTGGACTACCCAGCAAGCGACTTCGCGGAACGCCTCAGCCAACTCAAGGCACAGGGTGTACAGGAGGTGGTCATCCGCCTCGATGTGCTGCCCAGTCCCGAAGCGTGGCAGTCGCTGCTGGAGACAGCGGAGGCGTTAGGGCTGGAATGGCGGCTGTGGCTGGCGAACTTGCCCCGCACGGATGGCTGGACAGTTGCTCCTGAACGCTATCGGCGGCTGGGCAACGCGGACGGGGTCTACACGCTGGTTGTGCCCGACGCGACGCGCCTGCTGTTGGCGGTTTCGCCCCGCGAGACGCCTTACCTGCGCCTCAGTACGGTGCTGGAACTCAGCAGCGGGCGCGCCTTAACCGCTATCGGCGATACCGCCGAGAGCGTGCTGCTGCTGTACCCCCTGCGCAAGGACGCCATGCTCGACCTGTGGGAGGGCTGGGACGCCTACCGCGACGCATTGCTGCGCCTGCTGATGCACCGTGCGCCGAAGCAGGGCTTTCGCGGCTGGCTGCTGCAGGGCGACTGGGACATCCTGAGCGTCAGCACGCTGCCGAATAGCCCGCTGGCGCAGGCGGAGTGGCTGGCGTACCTTAAGACGCGCTACCCCGACCTGACCGAACTGGAACGCGCGTGGGACACCAGCACGAAACTGGAACAGCACGAACAAGCCGCGCGCCTGATGCCCCTCTGGCGCGAGGGACGCGGACTGCCCTACCTGATTGCGCCCGACAAGTCGGTCAAACCCCAGGAGTTAGACCCCAACCGCAGCCGCTTCTGGGACGACTGGCGAGCGTTCCTATTGGAGCGGTGGCGGGTGCTGTTGGCTGGGCTACGCGCAATGCTGACGCGCCACACGCCGAACGTCGAGTTCATGGTATTGCAGACCGCGCCCGACCCTGCCGAGCTGCCCACGCCCGAGACCTTTGCCGACCCGCAGACGCCTGTCGGTTGGTATCTGCCTGCTGCGCGACGCGACCTGTGGCGCACGCACCTGCTGCTGGAAACGCTGCGCCGCGAGCGCACGCTAGAACCCCTCACGACACTGATTGCGGAGTGGGTAGGCGAAGACGCCGAACGCGCCTGCATGTTCCAGACCTTCGCGCGGGAGATGGGCATCGAGCGCGTCTACTGGCACGGGAATTTGTCCGAAGCAACTTGGCGCACGCTGGCACAGACTGATGCCCCGCCCGACATGCCCGCCCTCCAGCCATTCCCCGCGACACTGTGGGGGCTGACCGAGATCCGACGCTACCGCAGTGGCTGGTGGGTTCCCAGCGCGCAGCTCGACCTGCAGCCGCTGCTGTGGGGCTTCGAGATTCACGGCTTCCAGAAGGCGACGGAGGTGCGCACGCTGGACGCGCAGGGCAATCTCACCATCACGCGCCAACTGGAGCTGTGTCTGTGGGTAGACGAGGGGGAGCGCGAGATTGCCCTGCGCCGTTTTGACCGTGCACCACTAACCGCGTTCGACCTGAACGGGCAGACGGTTCCGCTGGAGGTGCGCGGCGACCGCGTGCGCCTGCGCGTGGGCACAACGCCCGTGCGTCTGCGCGGGTTCCAAACCGAGCCGATTTGCGAGACGAGCGTCGAGTCGTGGACGGCGCGGATTGCCGACCTGTTCAAGCGCGGCAACCCGACGGGACAGGACGCGCAGGTGCTAAAGTTCAACTTCGACAACGCGCTGAGCCTCTATCGGCGCAACCCGTCGCAGGGCTTTGCACTGCTGCGCACCAACTGGTTCGAGTTCGAGCGGGCGTTCCAGCCCTACCGTTGGCTGGAGGCAGAGAGCGCACGGCAGCACGAGTTTGGCACGATTCGCCGCGACCTCGCAGCAAGCGGCGGTGCGACGCTGTGGTTGAATACGCCGATGCCTATCGAGGGCGTGTCGGCGACCTACGCGTTCAGCTTGCGCGAGGCACAAGCGTACACGCTGTGGCTGGCAGTGCGCGGCGTCCCATCGGGCAGCGTAGAGTGGCAAGTTGCGCCCGTAGGCGATGCAGAAGCGACCCCGACAGCGGAGGGGACGACGCTGCTATCTGCCGAGCGCGCCGTCGCCCGCTACACCGACCAGTGCTACTGGCTGCTGCTGGGCACAGCAACCCTAAAAGCAGGCGAGTACTGCCTGACACTGCGCTGGAAGCCGAGCGCGCCCCAACCGCCACACTATACGGAGTGGGACGCTATTTTAGTTGCTCCGTCGAGCGTACAGCCGAGACATATCTTGCCGCCTGCGTACTGAAGGTTCGTGTGCAGTTGGGGACTCTGCAGCAGCGGGGGTACTCTTGAGATGCGGGCGTTTACTTGGCGGGCGATGGGCACGGAGTTCACGCTGTATCTGTCCGAGGGCGAGCGCGACTGGGCGACGGGCGTCGCAGGCGAACTGCAGGAAGAGACGCGCCGACTCGAACGCCAACTCAGCCTCTACCTGCCCGACAGCGACCTGTGCTACCTCAACGCGCACGCGCATCAGCAGCCCGTGCGCGTGGAGCCCGAACTGTTCCGCCTACTGCAGACCTGCCAGTCGCTCTATGCGCTGACGCAGGGCGCGTTCGACCCGACCGTGACGCCCCTGCTGCGCCTGTGGGGCTTCGTGGACAAGCAGTACCGTGTGCCCGACCCCGCTGCCATCGAGCAGGCGTTGGAGCGCGTCGGGATGGAACTGGTGCTGCTGGAGCCAAGCGGCTGCTGGGTCTACTACGCGCTGCCTGGGCTGGAACTCAGTTTCGGCGCGATTGGCAAGGGCTGGGCAATCGCGCAGTGCCTACGGATCCTGCGCGAACTGGGCGTAGCGAACGCCTTGCTGGACGCGGGCGGCAGCACGCTCTACGCGCTGGGCGTGCCTGCAGAGAGTGTTGCCCTCACCCCCAGCCCCTCTCCCACAGGGTGGGAGAGGGGTGTAGGGGCGGACGGCGGTGCGCCCTGCGGTGCATTCCCCCTCTCCCGCCTTGCGGGAGAGGGGGACAAAGGGGGTGAGGGCGACAAGGCACCCCTGCCCAGCGAAGCGCAATCAGGCTGGTTAATTCGCCTGCCCGACGGGAGCGAAATGCGCCTACAGGACGCCGCGCTCGCCGTCGCAGGCGACACCGAGCAGTATTTCGAGGTGAATGGCATACGCTACGGGCACATCATAGACCCGCGCACAGGCTATCCCGCCCCGTCGCGCCCGCCTGTAGCAGTGATTGGCGACGATCCGACGCTGTGCGACGCGCTCAGCACCGCGCTCTACATCGAACCCGCGCTGGAGAGTATCGTCCGCACGCGCTGCAGGTCGGTCTCCGTGTCCACCGCAATCGACGGCTGCGGGAAGTAGACCATGCGGATTTTGTAGCCGTGTTCCAGCACGCGCA
>Ga0308421_1000062_pt1:0-35000 | contig 56867 bp, 38 predicted proteins | sample HotsprSampleMS60_FD_203673 | JGI IMG/M metagenome (GOLD analysis project Ga0308421, IMG submission 203673) | Hot spring phototrophic mat microbial communities from Mushroom Spring, Yellowstone National Park, Wyoming, United States - 20090730_MS60 ...
TCTCATCATGAAGGAATAGTAGAACCTCAAAGCATAGAGGCATTTATATTAGCAGCTGCTGATGCAATATCAGCCTCTCGTCCTGGAGCAAGACAAGATACAATAGAACACTATATAAAACGTGTACAAAAAATTGAAGAGATAGCAAAATCATTTCGCGGTGTAGAAAATGCCTATGCTATATATGCTGGAAGAGAACTTCGTGTTTTAGTTGAACCAGACAAAATTACTGATGCACAAATCTCACTTCTTGCAAGAGATATTGCACAAAAAATTGAAAAAGAACTTGACTACCCAGGACAGATTAAAGTTGTCGTAATAAGAGAAACAAGAGCTGAAGATTATGCGAAATAGTTATGAGTCAATAGTTCATAGTTAATAGTCAATAGTTCATAGTTAATAGTCAATAGTTCATAGTTAATAGTTAATCTCGCAACTTGCAGGATAGATACACTACAGAATTTTAAAAGACAAAATTATTTTCAAAATTCTTTTCTTAATTAAATGAAATATAAAATATTAATTACAAATGATGATGGGCTTTTTAGTTTTGGACTGATACCTTTGATTAAAGAGTTATCAAATTTAGGTGAAGTTTTAGTTATAGTTCCTGAAAAAGAAAGTTCAGCAATAAGTCATTCTTTAACTTTGTTTTTACCTGTGAGGGTAAAAGAAGTAAATATAAATGGATATAAAATAAAAATCGTCTCAGGAACACCTGCTGATTGTGTAAGGTTAGGAGTTATAGAGTTTCAAAAAAATAAAACAGATATTGTTGTTGCGGGTATAAACCAAGGACCAAACTTAGGTTGGGATGTTAACTATTCAGGCACTGTTGCTGCTGCAAGGGAAGCGGTCTTTCTAAATAAAACAGGAGTTGCTATTTCTTCAATATCTAAGAATTACAAATTGGTAGCAAAATATTCCAAAGATATAATAAAACATCTTTTAGAAACTAAATATAAAGGATTGCTAAATATAAACTTTCCTAAAAATAAACCAAAGGGGATAAAAGTAACTGTGTTAGGAGAAAGACAATACGAAGATATTGTTTACAAAAAAATTGACCCTATAGGCCTTCCTTATTATTGGTTAAAAAGTAAAGTTATTAAAAGTAAGCAAAAAAAGAAAGAGACAGATGTTGAAGCAGTGAAAGGAAGTTTTATTTCTATTACACCACTTACTTATGATTTAACAAATTATGAACAACTTGAACAAGTAAAGAAAATTTTTGGTTTATAAAGTTAATAAGTTAATATAGTTCATAGTTAATAGTTAATAGTTCATAGTTAATTTTGTAGGGCACGGCTTTACGTGCAAATATAAATTTAATTCAGTGGTTTCGGTGGCAAAAAATATAAAAAACAAAAATTAGCCACTGAATGCACTGAAGACACTGAAAAAAAATTGTATGGCAAGGATTTATCTTTGCAAAAATTTTTGCAAACCTGAAAGGTTTGCCCTACATTTTTTTCTACTCTCTACTTTTTGTGTATATTTGTGGCTGAATTCGGTGGTTTCAGTGGCAAAAAATGAAATTTAAACTTGTTTCAAAATTTAAACCTGCTGGTGACCAACCTAAAGCTATAAAACAACTCGTTGAAGGGATAAAAAAAGAATATAAACATCAGGTTTTGCTTGGTGTAACTGGTTCTGGAAAAACATTTACCTTAGCAAATGTTATAGCAAAAGTTCAAAAACCTACCCTTGTTATCTCACATAATAAAACATTAGCAGCACAACTTTATTCTGAATTCAAAGAATTTTTTCCAGAAAATGCAGTTGAATATTTTATATCTTACTATGACTATTATCAACCCGAAGCATATATCCCCCAAACAGATACATATATAGAAAAAGATGCCTCAATCAATGAACAAATTGACAGGCTAAGATTAAAAGCAACAACAAGTTTGTTATCTCGTGATGATGTGATAGTTGTAGCTTCGGTTTCTTGTATTTATAATATAGGTTCACCTGAAGATTTTAAAAATTTATGTGTTTATCTTGAGGTTGGAAAGAAAATTTCATTAGATTTTCTGACAAACGAACTTGTCAAAATAAGATATGAAAGAAACAACATTGATTTTAAAAGAAATACTTTTAGATATCAAGGCAACATTATTGACATTTGGCCATCATATTTAGAAAACTATATAAGAGTAAGAATTGAAGATGACGAGATTGTTTATATAAAAGAATACAAACCTTTAACCAATCAGTTAGTATCTGAACATAAAAAATTTTATGTTTATCCAGCAAGTCATTTTGTGACAACTACTCCAAAGTTTGAAGAAGCATTGAAGAATATAAGAGAAGAATTAAAAGAAAGAGTTGAATATTTTAAATCTCAAGGAAAACTTTTAGAAGCAGAAAGAATTTATAGAAGAACAATGAATGATTTGGAACTACTTGAAACAACAGGATTCTGTCATGGAATTGAAAACTATTCACGACATCTTTCTGGAAGAAAACCGGGTGAACGGCCTGGTTGTCTTATTGATTACTTCCCAAAAGATTTTTTGTGTATAATTGATGAGTCACATGTAACAATACCGCAGATTTATGGTATGTATGAAGGAGATAGGTCAAGAAAACAAACATTAGTTGATTATGGTTTTAGATTACCCTCTGCATTAGATAACAGACCATTAAAGTTTGATGAATTTCTATCACTTTTAAATTATGTTATATACTCTTCAGCAACACCTGCAGAGTTTGAAATAAATATTTCAAAAGGAAGAGTGATAGAACAAATAATAAGGCCAACCGGTCTTGTTGACCCACCAGTATTTATTCGCAATTCTGAAACACAGGTTGAAGATGTTAAAAAAGAAATAAATGTTGTAGTAAAAAACAAGGAAAGAGTTTTAATTAATACCTTGACAAAAAGAACCGCAGAAGATTTAACAGATTATCTTTTAAGTTGTGGATATAGAGTGAAATATATTCATTCAGATTTAGATGCTTTAACAAGGATTAACATAATCAAAGATTTAAGGAAAGGAGATTTTGATGTTTTAGTTGGTGTAAATTTATTAAGGGAGGGTTTGGATTTACCAGAGGTTTCACTTGTTGCAATATTAGATGCTGATAAAGAAGGATTTTTAAGAAATGAAACAACTCTAATACAGCTTGCCGGTCGTGCCGCAAGGAATGTAAATAGTAGAATAATTCTATACGCATCAAAAATTACAAAATCCATTAAATCCGCTGTGGAAGAAATGGAGAGGAGAAGAAAAATTCAACTTGAATACAACAGAAAATATAACATCCAACCAAAAAGTATAATCAAAGCGGTAAAAGAATTAGAAGAGTTTCAATATACTGCACGAAGTAAACATATTTCAGAAATAAAAGAAGTTGATATTCAATATTTAAATAAAAATGACATCCCTAAAATGATAAAATTTTTAGAACAAGAAATGAAAAAATCTGCAGAATTGCTTGATTTTGAAACCGCAATTATGTATAGAGAAAAAATAAAAGAGTTAAGAGAGTTATTAGTTCATAGTTCATAGCTAATAGTTAATTCTGTAGGGCACGGCTTTAGCCGTGCTTAATTTTTGCAAACCTGAAGGTTTGCCCTACATTGTTTTATACATTTTTGTAGGGCAAGGATTTATCCTTGTCCCACATTTTGCGGGATTAGTTTAGAGTTAATAGTCAATAGTTCATAGTTAATAGTTAGAAATGAAAATAAAGATTGATAATAAAAAAATCTTGCCGATCATAAAACTTGCCTTGGAAGAAGATATTGGAGAAGGAGATATAACTACGGAAAATATTATTCCACCTACATTAAAAGCAGAAGCAAAAATCATAGCAAAAGAAAGAGGTATAATATGTGGACTCTCAATAGTTAAACATGTTTTTAAGATTTTAGACAAAAAATGTAAATGGCGTGCAAAGGTCTCTGATGGTGATTTAGTTAAGCCAAATAAAGAAGTTGCTAGAATCTATGGTTCAGCAAGAGCAATACTTACTGCAGAACGTGTTGCATTAAATTTTCTACAACATTTAAGCGGTATTGCTACTGCCACATATAGGTTGGTAAAAATTGCTAAAAAAAAGTTTGATATTTATGATACAAGGAAAACACACCCTGGTTTAAGATATTTGGAAAGATATGCTGTGTTATGTGGTGGGGGTAAAAACCATAGGTTTCAACTTGATGATATGGTTTTAATAAAAGACAATCATATAAAAGTTTGTGAGTTAAAAAAGCTTCCTGTTGAAGAAATTTTTTGTCTTATGAGACAAAGGCTTGACTACACTGCTGATGTAGAAATTGAGTGTTGTAACTTTAGAGAATTAAAAATTGCACTAAAAATGAAACCCGATGTTATAATGTTGGATAATATGAATTATAAACAATTAAAGAAAGCAATAAAAATTATTAGAGAAAAACTTCCTAAAACAAAAATTGAAGTTTCTGGTAAAATTACTGAAAAGAAACTAAAAAAACTGAGAAAATTTGATATAGATTTTGTATCTGTTGGAAGTATAACACACTCTGCAAAAGATATAGATTTTTCTTTAGAGATAGTTGGGTAGAAGATGGATAAGGTTAGTTGAAAAAGTATGGAAAAAATAAAATTTAAACCACTAAAGACACCGAGGGCACAGAAAAAAATTGTAGGGCAAGGATTTATCCTTGCAAAACAATCCCCCAATTTGCGGGATTTATTCGTGTTTTAATTCAGTGGTTTCAGTGGCAAAATTTATAGAAAAAAATTTCAAAGAACCGATGGATAAAAAAGAAGGTATTCTATATGTCGTATCAACTCCTATTGGCAATTTAAAAGACATCACATATCGTGCAGTTGAAATACTTTCCTCAGTTGATCTAATATTGTGTGAAGATACAAGAAGAACAAAAATTTTGTGTTCACAATATAATATAAAAACACCATTAAAAAGTTATTATAGTTATATAGAGCAAAAAAGGATAAAAGAGATAATACCTTATATAAAACAGGGGCATAATGTAGCATTAGTTTCTGATAGTGGGACACCAGGAATATCAGATCCAGGATTTGTAATTATTAAAGAATGTATTGATGAAAAAATAAGAGTATCTCCTATCCCAGGAGCTACTGCATTTGTTAGTGCAGCTATATGCAGTGGTTTCCCATTAGAAAAAATTTTGTTTTTAGGATTTATTCCTAAGAAAGTTGGGAAAATCAAAAAATTGTTTGAAAATTTAAAGTTATTAAAAGATACAACAGTAGTTTTTTATGAATCGCCACAGAGAATAAGAAGGACATTTGAAACCTTACTTACAATTTTTGAACCTAATATTGAATGTATTTTAGCAAAAGAACTAACAAAAATATATGAAGAATTTATAAGAGGAAGTATTAAAGAAGTTTTTGAAAAAATTTCTAATACAAATATAAAAGGTGAACTAACAGTAGTATTATATTTGAGGCACAGGTGAGTGAATGTGTGGATGTGTGGATATGTAGATTGGGTTCGTTAGTTAACTTTTATTTAAGAATATGAAAAATATAGCGATTGTTGGAACTTCTGGTATAACAGCAAACGAGCTAATAAAGATTTTGTCAAAACATAAAAAAGTAAAAATAAAATATTTACTTAGCACAACCGCGACTAACCAACGAGATATAGAAGAATTTAAAAAAAATTATAGTTTACCTGAAGATATAAAACTTTTGCCAACTTTTGATAAAAACACATACCTAGCATTGAAAGAAATTGACTTAGTATTTTTATGCTTACCTCATAAAGTTTCTATGGAATTTGTTAAACAGATGTATGACTCCTTAGGAGAAAGCAACTTCCCAAAAATAATTGATTTAAGTGCGGATTTTAGAATAAAAAATGTCTCTTTATATGAAAAATTTTACCAATGTAAACATATATTATCAGAAATTTTAGGAAAGTTTGTATATGGTTTACCAGAAATTAGTAACAAAAGAAAAAAACAAATTTCTCTATCAAAATTTGTAGCAAATCCCGGTTGTTATCCTACCACTATAATATTAGGTTTAGCACCAATTATAAAAATTGCTAAAGAGATTATTATAGATGCGAAAAGTGGTTATTCAGGTGGTGGGAAAAAACTTGTTGAAGAATATGAAGGATATGGTGGGAACAACACTTATCCTTATTCAGCATCTGGTGAACATAGACATATACCTGAAATTGAAGAACAACTTTCAACTCTTGCACAAAAAAATATAAAAATTGTTTTCACACCACATGTTGTCCCTCAATATCAGGGAATGTTGACAACAATTTACATAAGAGTTCAGAGTTATGAGTTCAGAGTTATGAGTTTATATAAAAAATATAAAAATTATTATAAAAATTGTCCATTTTTAAAAATTTTGCCAATAGGTAATTTACCACAAACAAAAAATGTAATAAATACAAACTTTTGTGAAATAGGTTTTGCAAAAGAAGAAAATTCAAATTGGATAAAGATATTTGTTGCTATTGATAATTTGATAAAAGGTGCTGTTGGTCAAGCAGTACAAAATATGAACCTTATGTTTGGATTTGATGAAACAGAAGGACTGTTATGAGTGGATGAGATGGGTGGATGGGTAGATGGGTTGATGAGTTAATGAGTTATAGGGTTAATAATTATCAACTATTAACTATGAACTATCAACTATGAACTATTAATTAACTATGGACTATGAACTAATAAAAGGATACAAATTTAGTGGTATCTCTTGTGGAATAAAAAATAATAAGTTAGATTTGGGATTAATTTATTTAGAAAAAGAAGGACAATGTGTTGCATCTTTTACTAAAAATCTATTGAAATCTAACTCTATAATTGTATCACAGAAACATTTAAATAAAACAAAAAATATCAAGTGTATATTAGCAAACTCTGGTTGTGCAAATACCGCGTGTGGAAAAGACGGTTTAAAAATTACAGAAGAGATATGTAAAAACCTTGCCAAAAAATTAAATATAAAAAAAGAAGAAGTTATAGTTGCCTCAACAGGTGTCATAGGAAAGCCACTTCCTAAGAAAAAAATTATAAACAACCTAAATAATTTAGTTTCTTCTTTATATTCAAAAGATTCTGCTATACTAAAATTTGCAAAGTCAATAATGACAACTGACAAAAAATCAAAAGTTGTAATAAAAAAAATAAATCTAAAAAAAATTAAAGGTACAATTTTGTGCATAGCAAAAGGTGCAGGAATGATTGCTCCTCAATTAGAACTTTACAAGCCTTCTGCTACAATGTTAGTATTTCTTTTAACAGATATAAAACTTACAAAAAATTTAATGGAAAGAATTATGAGAAATGTTGTTATACCAAACTTTAATTCATTCTCTATTGATGGAGATACTTCTCCTAATGATACTATATTCTTTGTTTCAAACAATGCTATTTCAGAAGAATTATCTAAAAAAGATATTGATATAATTGAAAAATCTATTGAGGAAGTTTGTAGAGAAACTATACTTAAACTACTTTTTGATGGCGAAGGTGTTACAAAAGCTGTAAAATTAGTAATAAAAAACTTAAAAAACAAAGATGCAGAAATTGTAGCAAGAACTGTTTCAAACTCTCTTTTAGTAAAAACTGCAATTTATGGAGCGGACCCAAATTGGGGAAGGATTCTTTCTGCTGTTTTAAGAAGTGGAGTAAAACTTAATCCTAAAAGAATAGGTATATGGATAGATAAATTCAAGGTTGTAGAAAATGGAGAAAGAAAATTTTTTAACGAGAAGAAAATAAGAAGAGTAATGTTAAAAAATTTTTATGAGATTAAAATAGATGTTAAAAAAACAAAAAGCAAAAAGCCATTTATATTTTATACAACAGATTTGTCAAAAAAATATGTTGATATAAATTCAAAGTACATGACGTAAATGGGTAGATGCGTGTATGGGTGGATGGGTAGATGAGTTGATGGGTAGATGCGTGGATGGGTGGATGGGTAGATGAGTAAATGGGTTAATGAGTTATAGGGTTAATAACTATCAACTATTAACTATTAACTATTAACTATTAATTATGAACTAATATGAACATTCTGTATACTTGCTCAGGAAATGTTTTTAGGAGTGTTTTTGCAGAAGGATATACTAAACATTTGTTGAAAAAATATAATATAGAAAATGTCAATGTCTCATCCTGTGGCACTATAGCAGAAGAAAGTTTTAAAATACCAAAAAGTATAAAAGAATTGTTTAAGTTTTACAATATAAAAGAAAAAGATATTTCAAATCATATACCTAAAAGAATAAATGAGGAACTATTAAAAAATGCAGATGTTGTTTTGGTTATGGATAAAACGCACATTGAGTTTATAGAAAAAAATTTCCCTGAATTTAGAAGCAAAACATTTTTGTTAAAAGAATATGCAGGGTTTTTAGATAAAACAGAAATATTTGACCCAATAGGTCAACCTGAAAGTGTTTATTTCTCTACAGCATTAGATATTAAAATCAGTGTAGAGGCATTGATAAAGAAATTTTTTAATGTAAATTTTTTGTAAAAAAGTTGTTTTTTTAAGATTTTTGAATATATATTATAAGTAGGGGAAACAAATGGGTTTATTGGGTTTGTGAGTTTTCGAGTTTGTTGGGTTAATTGGGTTTATTTGAGTTTTAAACTCATAACTCTGAACTAATAACTATGAACTATCAACTAATTAACCCATCAACTCATTAACTATACTTATGTTTATAATTATATTAATTTTAACATTTTGTTTACCAGTTTTTTCTAAGCCTGATGCAGTTTCTACTTTAGAAGCTATATCAGGCTTAGAAAATGGACTTTCAGAAGGAAGTATAAAACTTAACTGGATTTATCCGGGCCCTGATAACTTACCCCAAGGAAGCGCATATTATATTCAATACTCTACATTTACTGAAATTTCCTGGTCAACTTCTCAAGCACAGGTTTCAATCTCAACAGGTGATGTAAATCCAAGTCAACAACAAGTATATGTTATAACCGGACTTGATAACTACTTAAAAAATAACAATTTATCAAAAGGGACAACATTTTATTTTGCCATCTGGATATCTTCTGGTTCTGAAGGGTTAATTTCAGATATTTCAAACATAGCCACAGGATGGATTACATTAATTCCTCCATCAAATATTACAAGTATTTATTTATCTGCTGGTTTTAAACATATAACACTTTCCTGGAGTTTTCCATTTGATGATGATAATATTGAAAATTACCAGCAATATTCTGCATCCTATGAAATAAGATATAGCTCTGTTGAAATAATAGATGAGGGATTATGGGATTCTGCCACAGAATGTTTTAAATTAACAAATGTTTTAGTTACTCCAGGAGTTTCCACAACAACTGTTATAACAGGACTTGAAAACTATACAACATACTATTTTGCAATAAAATTTTATGACGATTTGTTCAATTTTTCAAGAACTTCAACAACACCAAAATATCCTTTTAACTCACCACCTAATTGTTTATATCCTTTAAAACATTTTTCTTATGACCCAATAAGAGCCACAACATCTACAATCATAACCTCAACAACTGTTAAACTTGACTGGACAGATGCAGGATGGTATGCTGGAAAAAGTGAAAGTGACAATAGTTATGACAGTGATTATGGTGATAAAATATCATCTTACACAGTAAAAATTTCAACATATTTAATAAATGGACTTCTTGGTAAACCAACCTATGTTTTTGAAAGTATTACTTTAAGTTCTAAAGTTGTAGATAATTTAAATGAAGATACGACATATTACTGGCAGTTATTTTCATATGATACTTTAAGTTTTTCATCAGCATCAGGAGTGTTTTATTTTGTTATAAACTCATCAAACTCACAACCTGTTTTTCAAGGACCTTTAATCTCACCAACAACTGTCTGGCATACAAATAATTGGACAATTACTTTCTCTTGGAGTTCTGCAAAAGACAATGACCCTTATGACTATGTTGTTGGATATAGATTGTTCGTTTCAAGTGATGAAACAAATTGGTATCAAATACCACTAAGTGATTATATCAAAACAAATTCTACAAATGTAAAAACAACAGAGGTTTATTGCAAAGATGTATTTGATAATGCAGAAAATAAAAAAATCTATTGGTATGTTATAGCATATGATTCAGGTGTTTACTTGCCACAAAGTCATATTCAAACTTCCACAACATATTTTTGGTTGAACCAAAAAAATGAGGCACCAAAAGAATTTTTTTTATCTTCTCAAACAGCACCATCTGTTATAACAAAACTTTATAACAATACAACTTATTATATAATAAAATCCACACCTATAAATTTATCCTGGCAGGCAACCTCAGACCCTGACCCACAAGATTGTGTTTATGAATATGGGATATTTGTTTCTTCTTCAGAGACACCTGATTTAGTTGACCCACGTGATTTTGCTCTCGGAGCTTGGCGTTTGGCAAGAAATAGTATATCAGCTCCTATAGAAAATCAATCGGATTGGTTTAAAGTTTGGGATTTTTTTGTATCAACAAGTATTACAAAATATGAAGATTTTGAAGAAGGAGTTGATATAAATTTATATATAAAAGAAAATTGGTTTTATTGGTGGTGTGTTCGTGCATATAATGACTCTTATCTAATATGGGAAGCGACATATACTTTTTCTAACATCTCCAACTTTGTGATTGATTTCACTTCAGAGCCACCAACAAACTATGATCTCATAGAGCCAAAAGGAACAATAAATCCGCCAGCAGATTTTTCTTTAAAATTAACATTTAAATGGACAGAAGGATTTGATCCGGATCCATTTGATAGCATAAAATATTACTATCTTTATATATCTAGTTATTATCGCACAAATAGTGATGAATGGATCTATCGTCCTGTAGACCAAAAAATAAGAGTAAATACAACAACAACATATTATGAAATACAATATAGCAATATATGGGGTTTAACAGAAGGTTTTAAACCAGGTGATACTTATTACTGGCAGGTTATTGCTTTTGGCAAAAACGAATGGGAACAACTAAATCCTGATCCTAATAATGACCTTTCAATCAAAAATGTCAAGCCATATGGTATAGCAAAGACAACTGGGGTTTTTGTTATTTCAAACAATCCACCAAATCCTTTTAATCTTTTGTCACCAGGAACAACTTATTATACTTCCAATATTGATGTTTCAACAAAGACATTTACTCCTACATTGAGTTGGGATTTAGCAACAGACCCTGACAATTATGATGGTATAATATCAAGTTATATTGTTGTGATAAGTAGCGACTATTATGTTGTCTTAGAATCAACAAGAGGGTTTTTCTCTTCAACAACTTATTTTACGATTCCTTCTCCACAACTTTCTTCAAGGACAACATATTATTGGAAGGTAATTGCTGTTGACAAATATGCTGGGAACCTTACACCATCAACTACAATATTTTTCTTTTATACTCAAAACTTTGAACCAAACAAATTTGAACTTGTAAAACCAATAAATGATGAAGTAGTTTATAGTTCAGCTCCACCAGCATTTATATTTGAATGGCAAAATAATGGAGACCCTGATGGAGACCCTGTACATTATACAATATATTATTCATCTTATAGCAATTTATATGAACAATTTACTTCTTCAGAACCTGTGGGTATAAATATTTCTTCAATTACATCACCTTGGACATTTGATGAAAATAAACAATATTTTTGGTATGTTGAAGCAAGGGATGATTACGGAGGTTTGACTCGTTCTACAACTCATTCTTTTTGGATAAACGCTTATGAAGAGCCACCAAATGACTTTAATTTGGTTTCAATTATTTCAGGTGTAATAAAAACTCCAAGTGTAACTTTTAGTTGGGACCAAACTTCTGACCCTGACCCAAAAGATTATGTCTCAAAGTATATAATAAAAATATCAACGATAGGAAATACTGTTATTGGTATATCAACTTCTGTTGTGCTTTCCGGAAGTACAACCTCGTATGAATTTAATCTCACATCTTTAAAAGAAAATGCAGCATATTGTTGGTGGGTTGAAGCATATGATAAAGAGGGGAATATAGAAAACATAGATTACAAAAAAAGTTCATCAAGTTATGTCTTTATAGTTGACTTATCAACAGAAATGCCGGATAGTGTAAACTTAGATATAGAAGATAAATTTTTTGTTTTTGGTTCAACGCATACAAGCAAAAAAAGACCTAAATTGAAATGGACTGCTGGAAATAAAACAGAGTGGTGGAAAACTGTAGATTATGATGTGTATTTTGCAACAGCAGGTTATCTTGCAGTAGAAATTACAAGTTTTACATCACCTATTTATTCTGATTACAAAATAGCAACTTCAACTTATGTTTATTATAAAGTCCCATATGAACTACAAGAAGATACATCATATTATTTTTACTTAATTATTTCAAACTCTTCAGGAACAATCTGTTCATCAACATTTTACTTTTTTGTGGATGAAGAAAATAACTCACCAGTAGGTTTAAAGCTAAGTTCACCGACTGCAGGAGAGATATTGAAAACAAGAAAACCAACATTTTATTGGGAACTTGCAACGGACCCTGATGACCAAGTTGCAGGATATACTCTTATTTTATCTTCTTATTCTGACTTCTCAGTTAAATTTTCAACTACACTTTCTGCTTCAACTTCTTTTTATACACCAACATTTAGGTTGCAACAAGATACAACCCTTTATTGGAAAGTAGAATGTTTTGATACAAGAGGTGGAACAACTACTGCTCCAGGCGAAGAACCTGGTTATTGGAATATTTTTATTCCACTTTTCAAGTCCTCTCCTGTAGCAGATGTAAAAATCTCAACATCTCCGCCAAGGAAACCACTTATAAGTTTTTCAACAAGTGGTGTCCAGCATCCAGAACCAAATACCAGTATAATTGGATATAGAGTGTTGATATTAAACTATAAAGGAGAAACTGTTGAAGATAGTAAATACTATGGTATCATTTCAATTTCAACAAACGCATATACAGTTGAAACAAATCTTCCACAGAATCTAACTTATTATATAAGAATAACAGTAGTGGATGATGAATATATTGAAAGTGAGCCACAAATAATAGAATATTTTGTCCCACTTATTCAAATACCGGAAAGAATAAAAAATCTTTCTTTTGATATTGAAGGAAACTTTATTGTTTTGAATTGGGAAAGAGTTTATTATTATGAAAGAAGTAATATAGAAGCAGATGATTTAAAGGGATACAATATTTATCGTGCTGAAAAAGTTGAGGATTTAGAAGATTTAGGAAAAGCAGAAATTTTTGAACTTCCAATAACTTCTACAACATTTAGAGATTTTCTTTACACAACATTTTATTATTTAATAAAAACAACAACCCTAGGTGGGATAGAAAGTGAGCCATCGGATATTGTTTCATCTTACAATTTAGGAAGTTATATATTAAGTGAGCCAAAAGAAAATCCACAGTTAAATATAATTTTGCCAAAAGAATTAAAAGAATTAAAAGACCAAATTTTCATCACACCACAGCAACCAGAAACTTATGAACAGATTCAACTTAATGTTTTATCAAAATATGCACTCCAAATTAAAGATAAAGTAGGAGGCTATTTAATACAAAATTATAAATTTTCTAAACCAGTAGAAATTGAAGTTTATATTCCTAAAGAAACATTTGAACTTCAACTTAAGCCTATGTTATTTTACCACAACAATATAGAGTATATATTGCTTAACACAAATTATGATAAAAATAGAAGCACAATAAAAAGTACAATCTTTAAACCAGGTTTATATGCGGTTAGATTGGTTTCTTTATCCCAAAATCCAGAAGTTGTAAGTGTTTATCCTAAAAAAATATTTACACCAACTGTAGCGGATGAAAGATATAATAAAATACATTTTGTAATTTATAATCCTACAACTTTTCAACCAGAGGGAGAAATTTATGATTTGGAGATGAGGTTTGTTTCAAAGATGAAGTATGAAAATGGAGAACTTACTTGGGATGGAAGATATGATACAGGTGAGGTTGTTTCTAAAGGTGTTTATATATACAAAATAAAGATAAAAGATAAAACTTATACAGGAAGTATAATTGTTGCAAAATAATTTATGAAAAAATTTATTATAATTTCACTATCGGTGGTTATTTTGTGTAAAAATTTGTTTTCCTTAGGATATCTATCAGAGACATATAGGTTGTTAGATAACCCTTCATATGATGAAGGTTTGACTTTGTTTTCAAACCCAGCAGGACTTTGGAATACTGAAGTTCCTGAGATGTCTTTTTCTTACAATCTTCTCTATCCAAACTTGACAGATAAAACGAAATTTGTTAATAATACAGCAGTTGTTGTAAACAAAATGTTCTCCGGAGGGGTTGGTTTTGGATTTAATCAGTTCGGAGTTGAAGGATGGTATATAAAGGACAAGTTTGTTTTATCATATGGACAGGATATGAAAGAATTTTTGAAAAATTTAAAGTTGGGAATAAAATTAAGTTATGAAAATGAAAGATATACTTTGGATGAATATATCAAAGATAGTCCTGTTTTTAAAAATGGAAACCAAAAATCTTACTTTAGCATCTCCTTAGGCGGAATATATTATTTAAATGAAAACAATGTTATTGCTTTAACAATAGAAAACATTAACCAACCTGATACAGGACTTCTTACTACTGATACACTTCCTTTAGAAATCAATTTTGGTTACAAATTTGTTTATGATAAACTAAAAGTTTATCCTTCGTTAAAAATAGAAAATTCTGTAAAAACAGATTATACCTTTGGTTTAGGTTTTGAATATGATATATTTGCATTTAAAAAAATAAAATTTTCTCCATCTTTAGCATTGGGATTTGGAAGTAGAAGTTATTCTAAAAGTATATTTGGATTTTCAATTAAAACATCTCAGATATCTTTTAGCTATTGTTTTGATTTTGACTTCGGAGACAAGCCAACTCAATTAGGTGCGCATTATATATCTTTAAGTTATAAATTTTTGCCACAACCTATATCTGAAGAAAAAATTTCTAAAAAAGAATATTTAAAACTACTTACTGAAAAACAACAACTACAAAAACAACTTGAAGAAATTAAAAAACAAAAAGTTGTGGTTGTTTCTTCACCAACAGTTGTAGAAGAAAAACCAACATCTGTTGAGCAGATGTTGTTGGAAAAATTAAAAGAACTTGAGGAAAGGTTAAAAGAAACAGAGAAAAAAAGAGTTGTTGAGGAAAAAAGACCACCAGCTCCTACTACAACTGTTGCACCTGCTACACCACCTACTCCTAAAAAAAGATACCATACTGTTGTTGAAGGTGATACATTACCAAAACTTGCAGAAAGATATTATGGAGATAGAAATCAATGGAAAAAAATTTATGATGCAAATAAAGACAAAATCATAAGAGGACAACTATTAGTTGGAACTGTATTGGAAATACCGTAATTCCGCAGATTGCGGGATTTGAAATAGGATTTTGTAGGGCACGGCTTTAGCCGTGCAAATATAAATTTAATTCAGTGGTTTCAGTGGCAAAAAATATAAAAAACAAAAATTAGCCACTGAATGCACTGAAGACACTGAAAAAAAAATTGTATGGCAAGGATTTATCTCTGCAAAAATTTTTGCAAACCTGAAGGTTTGCCCTACATTGCGTATTTTGTAGCGGTCGCATTTATGCGACTAATATGTGCGATAAATCGCACCGCTACAATCCCGCAATTTGCGAGGTAACCAACGGTCCACAGTTTGGAAGAATAAAAAAATCACTATGGCTGAAGAAATAGAAAAAATAGTAGAAAGAGAAAAAGAAAAAATTGAAGAGATTAAAAGAAAAGTTAAATTGCTTACTGAAGAAATCCAACAGAAAAAAGGCAATATATCTTACGAAGTTTTAAATGTTGTAAAACAGGAACTGCCTGCAGGAAACATTTCAGCTTCACTATTCTCAGAAGTTCAAAATATGCTTCTTGAGACAATCACTAAAGGTTATGAATCTATAATACAAGAAAAAGAAAAGATTATACAAAGTTTACAAAAAGAGGTAGAAAACTTAATTAAAAAATATGATGAAGCAAAACAAATACAAGAGCAACAAATTTCTCGTATTTCAAGTTTATCTTTAGAAAAAGACAAATCATTTGTAGATATGCTTAAAAAAATTGCTGAACTTGAGGAAGAAAATAAAGATTTAAAGGAAAAAATTAGTTTTTTGGAAACAGAAAGCCAACAAATTTCTAAAAATTTAAAAACAGAAAATGTGAAGTATGTCTTGTCACACCTATCATTAATCTCAAATTTCATTACTGAAATGATAAGATATTTTAGAACTACTTTAAGAATGATACCTGATGCGATAAATATAGCAAAAGAGCAGATAGGTGAAGGAGGTCCTGTCACTAAAAAATTGGATCTCGCAATAGAAGAGTTTACTAAATTAAAAGGGATATTGCAAATTGCAAAAATAAGACTAACTCCACCTGTTGTTGAACTTCAAAAAGTAGATTTGAAATCAACTATCTCTTTTGCTTTAAACAGATTTAAAAGCGAACTTTCAGCAAAAAATATTGAAGTTATAGAAGAAACAGAAGCTAAAGAAACAATTGTTAATGCCAATTTTCAAATATTAGTTGATGTTTTTAGTGAGATTATACAAAATTCAATAGAATCTTTTGAAAGACCAGCGGGCAACAGAATAAGTATAAAAATAAAAGAAGAGACAAATAAAATTTTTGTTATAATTGAAGACAACGGTTGTGGAATACCAGAACATTTACTTTCAAAAGTTTTTAAATTTTTCTTTACTACTAAATATCAAACGGGGCATTATGGAATCGGGTTATTCAAATCATATTGGTTGTTAAAAATGTTTAATGCTACAATAGATATAAGGTCGGTTTTCAATCAAGGTACAGAAGTAATAATACAATTTACTAAAGAATAAATATGACAGCAGAAAATTTAGAAGCATTAAGATATTATTACCGTGGAAGGGTTTTTGAAGCAACAGGCGAATATGAATCTGCTATTGAAGAATACAAAAAGGCAATTGAATATGGAGCTGACTATGCTGATGTGCATAACTCCTTAGGAAGAACATTTCTAAAGATGGGTTTTTATGAAGAAGCAAAAATTGAATTTGAGAAAGCATTAGAACTTAATCCAAAGTATCAAGACGCACAGAGAAATCTAAACGAAGTTTTAATAAGAATAAAACTACTAAAAGAACAAAAACAAAAAGAAATTCCTACACCTCCTTTGCAACAGCCACAATTTCAATATTCACAAGTTCAATCCACTCCGCCGCCTCCACCTGCTTCGCCTGCTATAAATCTACCTTCTACAGAACTGCCTCCGCCACCACCAATGGCTTCTAATTTACCACCTCCTCTTATAGTCAGTGGAAAAAGTTTATCTTTTCAAAATTTTATAAAAAACAATTTGAAATTTCTAACTATATTTAGTTCCTTAGTTATATTTATTTTTTCTTCTATCTTTTTTTATAAGACATTTATTCCTAAAACTCTCTCTACAGAAAAAGTTTATAATACTTATAATGAGACAATATCTTCTATAATAAAACTTAAAGATAGGTTAGCTTTAAGTAGTTGGTCAACTCAAGAGATTATATTTTATAAAATTCTTGATGAATCATTAAAACCAATTGATGTAATAAATTTCAAAAATGAAAATATAGTTCCTACATCAGTATTTTTTAAAAAAAATAAAATTTATGTCTTAGATGTTTGGAATAAAAAATTGTATAAATTCAATCTAACAGAATTAAAACCACAACTAAGAAAAGTTACAGATATTTCAGAATACAATCCTATAGGAATTGCGAATTTCAAAAATTATCTTTTACTTTTTGATGCTGACAAACAACAAATGATAATTTATGATGAAGATCTTAAAAAAATTGAAGTCGTAGCTTTTGTTGTGAAAAATGTACTTTGTGTGTCTTCGTATAAAAATAAAATTTGGATATTAGATAAAAACTATACACTTCACGAATTAAGAAATTACAAGGAAGTAAAAAATTCTTATAAAATAAATTTTGCTACAAACAAATTAATCTCTTGCTTTTTTATAGATAACAGATATTTTTGGTATTCAGAAGAGGGGGCTTCAAAAATTAATGTTGTCCCCAAGTCTTTTTTAGAAAAAGGCTAACTTTGAACTCCAAACTAATCTAAATACTCTGTCAACTCTTGCAATTTCTATTTCATAATTTGTAATATATAAACCGTCCTCCCTGGTTTAATATCGGGGATGTAGTTCAGTTGGGAGAACATCCGCCTCGCACGCGGAAGGTCGCCGGTTCAAATCCGGCCATCTCCATAAAAGAATTTTCGCCAGGGAGGACTAGATGGGTGGATGGGGATATGGGGTTATGGGTTTTAGGTTGTGGGTTTATTGGGTTTTAAACTCTTAACTCTATAACTCATCAATTATTTTATGATTAAATTATCAGATGAGTTTGAAAAATATCTTTTAAGAACATACAGAAGATATAATGTAGTTTTCATCAGAGGTAATGACAAATATTTATTTGATATAAATGGCAAAAAATATCTTGATTTTTTCTCAGGATTAAGTGTTTGTAATTTAGGTCATTGTGATAAGAAATTAGTCCAAATTCTAAAAAAACAAGCAGAAAATTTATGGCATTGCTCAAATCTGTTTTACAATCCTTTACAACTAAAGATTGCAAAAGAACTTGTTAAAAAGTCATTCCCTGCAAAAGTTTTTTTTTCAAATTCAGGTGCTGAAGCAAATGAATGTGCAATAAAAATTGCAAGAAAGTATGGTTCAAATTCTAGCAGATATGAAATTATAACATTTAAAAACTCTTTTCATGGAAGGACAATTGCAACCCTCACAGCTACAGGTCAAAATAAATTTCATAAAGGTTATGAACCTTTATTAGACGGTTTTAAATATGCTGAATTTAACAATATAAATTCAGTAAAGAAGTTGCTCAATAAAAGGACTATAGCAATAATGTTAGAACCTATACAAGGTGAAGGTGGTGTAATACCTGCTGAAAAAAATTTTTTAAAGGAAATAAGGGATCTTTGTGATGATAAAGATTTAATTTTAATTTTTGATGAGATACAAACAGGTTTTGGAAGAACTGGAAAATTTTTTGCATATCAATATTATGAAGTAAAACCTGACATTATTACATTAGCAAAAAGTATTGCTAATGGCATACCATTAGGTGCAACCATTATTGATAATAAATATGCTGGTGTTTTTAACTACGGAGACCATGGTTCTACTTTTGGTGGAAACTTAATTTCTTGCGCTGTTGCTATTGAAGTAATTAAAAAAATAGATGATAAACTTTTAAAAAATGTTGAAGTGGTGGGAAAATATTTTCATGACAAATTGTCTGAACTTAAAAACAAATACAATTTTATAATTTCTGTCCGTGGAGTTGGGCTTATGTTAGGAATCGAATTAAAATTTAATGCAAGAGAGATAGTAGAGGAATGCCTAAAAAATGGAGTTATTATAAATGTTACTCAAGAAAAAGTTATAAGATTTTTGCCACCATTAAATATTACAAAATCAGATGTAAACTATGTAATTGATGTATTAGACAAAATTTTTAAAAAATATTCATAAAACTATGGCAATATATACTTTTGTGGTTAATGAATTTGCTACAAACTGTTATATTTACAAAGATAAATCATCTCAAAGTGCTGTAATAATAGATCCGGGTGGAGAAACACAACAAATTGTAAAATTTGTTAAAAAAAACAATTTAAAAATAGAAAAAATAGTTTTAACTCATTGTCACTATGACCATATAAAAGATTTAGAAAAAATCTTAGATTTTTTTCCTGTAGAAGTAATTGTTTATGAAGATGAATATGAACAGGTAATAGATAATGAAAAAAATTTATCTTTATTTTTATCAGGAAAAGAGTGTATTTTAAATCCACAAAATATCAAATGGTATAAAGTAAAAGACAACGAAGAATTTTTATGTGGAGAACAAAAAATTAAAGTAATACATACACCGGGGCATACAAAAGGAAGTATAAGTTTATATATAGAAAATGAATGTCTGTTTACTGGAGATACACTTTTTTGTGGTTCTATTGGCAGGACAGACCTTCCAACAGGTGATATTGACCAAATGGATACTTCTATCCAAAAAATTTTTTCTTTATTTCCTGAAAATTTGAAATTTTTCCCAGGGCATAATAATCCTTGTGTTTTGAAAAAAGAAAAATTACATAATCCATTCGTAAAAATATAACTTTTGGAGGTTCTATGAAAATAAAACTAAACATACCATTAAAAATATTTAAAAAAGTTGGTAAGATACAAATTGGTACACAACAACAGACAACCTCTACATCACCTCCAATATCCAAACAAACAATTGAAGAGCTTTCATTAAAAACACCAGAAGCATTAATAAAGTCCTTATCTGATAAAGATCCATTTGTTAGGGCTATAAGTTGTGAAGTTTTAGGAAGAATGAGAGAAAGAAAAGCTTTAAAACAGATTATGGCATTAATGAATGACCCTTCAAAATATGTAAGGGAAAAAGCAGCGATTGCTTTGGGACAAATTGGTGATAAAAAAGCTGTTCCGGTTTTAGTATCTGCATTAAACGATGAAGCAGAAGAAGTTAGAGTTACAGTTGCAGGTGTTTTAGGACATCTAAGAGACAAATTAGCTGTCCCTGCTTTGATAAAGGCTCTTGAGGATACATCACCTACTGCAAGAATGAAAGCAGCAATATCCTTAGGATTAATTGGTGAGCCAGAAGCAATTCCTGCATTGTTTAAAGCATTAAAAGATCCACATGAACTTGTAAGAAAATATGCTTGTGAAGCATTGGGTAATATTGGCAGACCAGCCATACCAGCTTTACTTTTAGCATTAAAAGACGAAACTGTCCGAGCGCATGCAGCACAAGTTTTGGTGAAAATAAAGTAGATAATAGTTAATAGTTGTTAATTTATATTTATGGAGGAAAAAATTTATGAATAAAAATAAAATAATTGTGTTCTGTGGAGTAATATTCTTTGGTGTCAAAACTATTATTTTAGGTTTTGATTATGGCAACAAACCGTTATCTATGGGTTCAGCATATACAGCTCAAACTGGTGATTTTTATTCTTTATATTCAAATCCAGCAGGACTTTATGGTGGAGAAAATTTTGATTTCAAATTGGATTTACTATTAGGTGCAAACTTCACTGGAAACATCTTATACAATGCCAACCAAATTATTGAATCTGCAGAAAAATATGAAAGAATAAGAGAAGCACAACAACAAAATGGAAGTATAGATGTTGTGCAAATTGCAGCATTGTTTAACGGAATAAAAAATTTAGTTGATATAAACAAACCAGGCAAAGGAATGATAGCAAATATAAATGGTGGTTTAGGTTTTAAAATAAAAAATTTTGCATTCAGTGTAAAAAATGTTACAAACATTGGATTAAAACCATTTGTTGACACAGGATTTAGTTTATCTACAAATATAACATCCTCTTTAGCACCTAATTTAAAGTTTGCAAGCAGTGTTTATAGAGGAATAACAATTACTACTTCTACTCCACCAAGCGATTCTTTAATAGATGAAAGAAATGAACTTAAAGATATAATAGGCAATTGGTTAATTGATACATTAGAAGATTTGGGTGTGGATATACCAAGTGATATTAAAAATAATCCTGAAGGAATTGCAAATGCTTTAATAAACTTAGCGTTAGAAAATGGATTTACAGAAGAAGACATTAAAAATGCTATTTCACAACTCCAAGATAAAGATTTACAAAGTTTAATAAAAGATTTTATTAACAATATGTTAAACCAAAACTCTTCATTCACAAACAACAACAGTGGTTTAGTATTAAAAGGTATAAATTATACAGAGTTTGCATTAGGTTATTCGCATAATGTTTGGAATAATCTTTTAGTTGGGGGAAGTTTAAAATATATAATTGGAAAAACAATTTATTATAACTTTAAGGTGTTCCAAGAACAAGACCAAATAAATTTTGATGATTTAAAAGATATTGAAAACAAACTTACAAAGAATGTTCAATCAATAGGTTTAGATTTAGGAGTCATATATAAACTTCCTACACCTTTGGTTGAAACAAATGTTGGATTGGTTATAAAGAACATTTTAGAACCACAGTTTGAACTCGCAGGGACAAATGAAAAACTGAAACTTCCTCGTCAGGTAAAATTAGGTGTTTCAGGTAAACTATATAAAATTTTGACCTTAGATATAGATTATGATTTAAACGAAGTTGAAACTATTGTTGAAGGATATAAAATTAAAAATTTAGCTTTAGGTTTAGAATTAAACCCACCCATATTTCCATCTCTAAGGTTAGGTTATATGAAAAATTTAGCATATGAAGATGACCAACTTTATACTATTGGTTTAGGAATAAAAATATTGGTTATAAATCTTGATATTGTTGGAGCAGTAAATCCAAAAGAAACAAAAATATCAAAAGACACAACATTATTTGCAAATAATTTAAGTTTAGGATTGACCTTAGGATTTAAATTTTAGGATAAAACTATGTGTGTAGCAATACCAATGAAGGTTGTTGAAATAAATGGGAATGTTGCTGTTTGCGAATATGAAAATATTAAAAGAACTGCTAGGATTGATTTAATACCTGATATTCAAGTTGGTGATTATATAATTATTCATACAGGTTTTGCTATACAAAAAATAGATATTAAAGATGCAGAAGAAACACTGAAATTATTTAAAGAACTTCAAACTACATTATAATATCTTCTTCCATTTCATTATCTCAAAAATCCAATTTAATTTTTAAAACTATGGATGTTTTACAAGATTTTAAAAATAATCAGATAGTTCAAAAAGAGATAGAATATATAAACGCACTTTCAGAAAAATTAAAAAAAACAGTATCATTTATGGAGGTTTGTGGAACACATACTATGCAGATATCAAAATTTGGGATAAGAAAGTTGATGCCAAAAAATATAAAACTTATCTCAGGACCTGGTTGTCCTGTATGTGTAACTCCTCAAGAATATATAGATAAAGCAATTTACATATTAAGAAACTATGATGTGATAATAGTTACATTTGGAGATTTGTATCGTGTACCTGGAAGTGAAAGTTCATTAGAAAAAGAAAAAGCGAATGGTAAAGATGTAAGGATTGTTTATTCTGTAGAAGAAGCTTTATCAGTTGCTGGAAATTCTAAAAAACCAGTTGTATTTTTATCTATTGGATTTGAAACTACAATGCCTGCTATTGCTTGTATAGTTAAAGAAGCAAAACAAAAAAATGTTAAAAATTTATTTTTTCTTTTAGGAAATAAATTCTTTATTCCCGCTATGGAAAAATTGATTTTGCTTCATAAAAAAGAAAAAACAAATTTAGATGGTTTTATACTTCCTGGACATTTAAGTTCTATAATTGGACAGAAACCATATCTTTGGATTAAACAAAAATATAATCTTGCGGGAGTAATTACCGGTTTTGAACCAGTTGATATTGTTTTAGGAATAAAAATTTTGTTAGAAATGCTTGTAAATAATAACATTGATATAAAAAACGAATATACAAGGGTTGTAACTTTTGAAGGTAACATATATGCGCAAAAAATAATCTCTGAAGTTTTTAAACCTGAAGATGCTGTTTGGCGCGGTATAGGATTAGTAGAAAATTCTGGAACAAAATTTAAAAAAGAATATGAAGAGTTTGATGTAGAAAAATTTTTTAACATACCAAAAATTGTTTCAAAAAAAGAAACTTCAAAATGTAGGTGTGCTGAGGTTTTAATTGGTAAAATTGAACCATACGAATGTCCACTTTTTGAAAAAGTTTGTACTCCACAAAATCCTATGGGTGCGTGTATGGTCTCTTCTGAAGGTTCCTGTGCTGCGTATTATAAGTATGAAAGATAGTTGTTAGTTAATAGTTGATAGTTCATAGTTAATTTTGTAGGGCAAGGATTTATCCTTGCATATTTTAAAAGATTTGTAGGGCACGGCTTTCCGCCAGAGGCGAATTGCCTTAGGCAGTAGCCGTGCAATTTTATTAGGAAAAAAATTTATGAAAGAAAAAATTTTGCTTTCTTACGGTTCTGGAGGAAAGTATACACATGAGTTTATCAACAATTATATATTAAAATTTTTTTCAAATGATATATTAAACCAACTACTTGATTCTGCTGTTATAAAAATTGGTAAAACAAAGTTAGCTTTCACTACTGATGGTTATACTATAGACCCAATATTCTTCCCTGGAGGAGATATTGGAAAATTAAGCATTTGTGGAACAATAAATGATTTACTTTGTGTTGGAGCAAAACCTCTTTATATATCTTTATCACTTATAATAGAGGAGGGATTGGATTTTGATGTTGTTGAAAAAATTTTATTTTCAATAAAAACCATATCAGAACAAGAAAAAGTTCTTGTTGTTACTGGCGATACAAAAGTTGTACCAAAAGGTAGTTGTGATAAAATATTTATAACAACAGCAGGTTTAGGAGTAATAGAAAATGATTTAGAACTAAACTATGAAAAAATTGAGACAGAAGATGTGATAATAATAACAGGAAATATTGCAGAACATGGACTTGCTGTTTTGTTATCTCGTGGTGGATATGGTTTTAAATATGACATAAAAAGTGATTGTGTTTCTTTGAAATCCATGATAGAATGCCTACTTCAAGAAAAATTTATAAAGCATCTAAAATTTTTTAGAGATCCTACCAGAGGTGGTTTAGCAAGTGTATTAAATGAAATAGTGGAAAAAAGAAAAGATATAGGAATAGAAATAGATGAAAATTTAATACCTATAGATAAAACTGTTAAATCTGTCTGTGAACTTCTTGGCTTTGAACCACTTTATATTGCAAATGAAGGCAAGATGTTGATAATTGTAAAAAAAGATGTTGCAGAAGGAATATTAGAAATTTTGAAATCTCATCCTTTAGGAAAAAATGCTTCTATAATAGGAAAGGTCGTGAGCGAAAATAAAGGAAGGATCGTTTTAAAAACAATTTATGGTACAAAAAGGATAATAGATAATCCTACTGCGGAGGAGTTACCAAGAATTTGTTAAAATGAAAGAAAAAATTTTAGTGAGTGCTTGTTTGTTAGGAGTTAACTGTAAATATAACGGGAAAAATAATTATAATGAAAACCTTGTAAAAATTTTATTAAACAAAAAGATTGTATTTCCTGTATGCCCAGAAGTTGTTATTTTTGGTACAAAAAGGGAAAAAATTTGGTACATAAATGGTGATGGAGAAGATATAATTAATAAAAAACAAAATGCAAAAATAATAAATTCTTCTGGCGAAGATGTAACAGAAAAATTATTAAAAATTTGTAAAAAAATTTCTAAGATTGCTAAAGAATTTAATATAAAATATGCAATACTAAAAGAAAGAAGTCCAAGTTGTGGTGTAAACTTTGTTTATGTAAATAAAGAATTAAAAAAAGGTTGTGGCCTTTTAGCTGTTTTATTAAAAAAGCAAAAAGTTAAAGTAATATCAGAAGAGCAGTTATGAAAAAAATTGTTTTTTTATTAACATTATTTTTTGTTTCTTGTTGTAAACAATCAAAGTTTACAACAGAGGAGAAAAAAATGAATAACATTGATGTGTTTTATCAGAAAAGATTAGAAATGGTTGAATATCAACTCAAAGGTAGAGATATTGTTGATAAAAGAGTTTTGGATGCAATGTTGAAAGTAGAAAGGCATAAGTTTGTCCCTAAGGATTTACAACATTTAGCATATATAGATGAACCTCTTCCAATAGGTTTTGGTCAGACAATATCTCAACCATATATAGTAGCATTGATGACACAACTTTTGGAATTAAAAGGCGATGAAAAAGTTTTAGAAATTGGTACAGGTTCAGGATATCAAGCTGCAATATTAGCAGAACTTTCAAAAGAAGTTTATACCATAGAGATTATACCACAATTAACACAACGTGCAGAAAAGTTATTAAAAGATTTAGGATATAAAAATATTTTTGTAAAAATAGGTGATGGCTATTTAGGTTGGCCTGAATATGCACCTTTTGATAAAATAATCTTAACCTGTGCACCAGAAGAGATACCACAAACATTAGTTGAGCAACTCAAAGATGGTGGAAAAATGGTTTTACCTGTTGGCAGTGTAGCACAAGATTTAGTTGTAGTTGAAAAACAAAAAGGTAGAATTATAACAAAAAGTATAATACCTGTTAGATTTGTACCGATGATAAGAAGTAAGGAGTGAAGTTATTAGTTCAGAGTTTAGAGTTCATAGTTATGAAAATAATAGATATATCAAAGGTTGAAAACAAAGAGTTAATTGATAAAAATTTAATTACTGCAGCAGAAGCAATTAAAAAAGGAGATTTAGTTATTATTCCTACTGAAACAGTATATGGACTTGCTGCTGATTGTTTTAATGTAAATGCTGTAGATAAAATTTTTTTGGTTAAAAATAGACCATATTCTGACCCATTAATTGTACATATTAGTAAAATTTCTCAACTTAAAGATATTGTTGAATCTATCCCAAATCAATCTAAAAAAATTATAGAAAATTTTTGGCCAGGTCCTGTAAGTTTAATACTATACAAGTCAGAAAAAATTCCAGATATTGTAACAGCTGGATTAAAAACTGTTTGTGTAAGGATGCCAGAAAATAAAATAACAAGAAAATTTATAAATCTGTGTGGAGTACCACTAGCTGCACCTTCTGCTAATATTTTTAGCAGAGTTTCTGCTACTGATATAAAACATATATTAAAGGATTTTAAAGATAAAAAGGAAATAAAATATTTAATATATACAGGAAGGCCAAAGTATGGTTTGGAATCCACAGTTATAGATTGCACAACTTATCCTTTTAAAGTTTTAAGATACGGTGCAATAGAAATAGAAAAAATTGCTGAAGTCTGTAACATAGAAATTTTAGAAACAAAAAATTTTAATAAGAGAAAAACTCCAGGAACTTTTAAAAAACATTATTCTCCAACAAAACCTACATTTTTGTCAAAAAATTTAATAAGTTATATCAAAAAATTAAAAAAAGATGAGTTAAAAGAAGTGACTTTTGTATGTAGTAACAAAACAAAACATAAAATTTTGAGATATTTAAAAAATGATGTTTCAATTATTACATATGGAGATAATTTTAAAGATATAGCAAGAAATTTATACTTATGCTTAAGATTAGCTGAAGATATGGATAAAAAATTTATTGTAGTTGAAGTAGTTGAAAACAAAGGTTTGGGAAAAACAATAATGGATAGGTTAATAAAAGCGTCTGAAAATAAGTGGGTTGATAGTTAATAGTCAATAGTTCATAGTTGATAGTCCATAGTTAAAAAATGAAAAGTTTGATTATAATTTTATTTTTATTTAGTAGTTTAATAAAAGCAGAAGAGTTTGAAGAGTTTACTTCTTCATCTGTGATTGTGGGGAATAAAATTTTGCCATATTATATAGTTTATGACAAAGAGAAAACTCCTGTTGGATTTTTTATAGAAAGCAAAGATTGGACTGATAAACCAATAAAAGGTTATGGAGGAGATATTAACCTACAAGTATATTTTTCATTTGATGGTAAAATTAAAGATATAAAAGTTATTGAAGAATACGAAACAGAACTATACGCGAAGGATGTTTTTAGTCAAAAATTTTTAAGTCAGTATTATGGCAAAAACTATGAAGCAAAATTTATATTAGGAGAAGATATAAAAGCAATAACAGGTGCAACTATAAGTTGTTCTGCGGTTAATGAGATTATATATCAATGTGTAAAAAATGTAAACTTGTATCTGATAAAAAAAGATGTAGTAAAAAAATATTTATTAGTTTCAAAATTTGAAAAAATTAAAGTTGCAATTTTGATTTTTTTATTTATTATTTCCGCATTGGGTTTTATTTTAAACTCTAAAATTTTAAGATACATAATTATGGTATCTGCAATAATTTTTTTAGGAATTATTTATAAAGGAGGATTTTCATTTGGACATATAAAAAATTTTGTATATTTCAATTTGCCATCAAGTAGTAATATTTTTATTTTGACATTCATCATATTGATCATAATAAGTTCTTTGTTATTTGGTAGATTGTATTGTGGTTGGTTGTGTCCTTTCGGAGCAGTAATAGAATTTTTGTTTAATATAAAAAAATTTTTTGAAACAAGGTATAAAAAAAGTTTAGGAAAGGAAATTGAAATAGAAATAGTAGAAGATAATGTGGTTGTGAAATTCTTAAGAAAATATGAATATCTTTATAGATATGCAAAATACATATTTGCAGTTTTAATTTTGTTTTATCCTAAATTTATTTTTTTTGAACCATTTCAACATATGTTTCTTATTAATAAGACATCGCTTAAAGGTATTATTTATTTAATATTTGTCCTAATATTTTGTTTGCTCTTTATTAGATTATGGTGTAGATATTTCTGTCCATTAGGAGGAGTTTTGAGTTTATTTTCAAAAATCTCTTTGTTTAGATTAAAAATTAACACTCTAAAGTGTTTTAATTGTGAAATATGCAAGACAATATGTCCAACAAATGCTATTATAGAGAAAAATGATAAACTTAAAATTTTATATACAGAGTGCATCCTATGTAATAAATGTAGGCAATCCTGTGGACCTAAGAATATAAATATCTCGTATTTAAAATTAAAATGAGACTTCTGTTAATTTCACATAAATACATAAACATAAAATGGTTGTTGATAGCATTGTAGAAAGAGAAGTATTGTTAGCTAAAAAGGTTTTAGAAGTTAAGACAAAAGGATAAAAAAATCACCATCAACTTACAAGATTTAAGAATAAAAAGAAACCTTTAAAATTTAACAATAAATATTTATACTTTTTTTCATTTATAAGCCAAAAATAGAAGATACACGTTGATAAAACAAAGTTTAAGAAATTTAAATTAAAAGAAAAGATAATTTGCTTTATTACAAATTAAAAAAAATTGAAAAAAGTAGTTTAAAAGAAATCGAAACTAATAATTTGTTTGCAATCATTAAATGGGTAAAAGAATTATGAGAGAAAAAATAAATAAAAAAATCGTTATTATAGGAGCAGGGCCTGGTGGTTTAACGGCAGGTATGATCCTTGCACATCGTGGATTTGATGTTACAATACTGGAAAAAGAAAGTGTGGTTGGTGGAAGAAATGCTCCTTTAAAAATTGATGGTTATACTTTCGATACAGGCCCAACATTTCTTATGATGAAATTTATATTAGATGAAATGTTTGACGAAGTAAACGAAAAATCTGAAGACTATCTTAAATTTGTTAAGTTGGAACCAATGTATAGATTAAAGTTTTTCGAAAATGAAGTTCTATTATCAGATGATCACAAAAAAACTGAAGATGAGATCAAGAAAAAATTTCCAGGAGAAGAAAAAGGGTTATACAAATTTTTGGAATCTGAAGGGAAAAGATTTAAATACCTTTTTCCATGTTTTCAAAAACCATATATTTCATTTTTTGATATGTTAAAAAATCCTCTATTAAAAGCTTTACCTCACTTGGATATAGGTAAAAGTGTATATCAAATACTTTCAAGATATTTCAAAAGTGAAAATTTAAAGTTCTGTTTTACATTTCAGTCAAAATACTTAGGTATGTCTGCATGGGAATGTCCTGCTGCATTTGCTATAATTGCATACATTGAGCATAAATTTGGAATATTTCATGTAATAGGTGGATTAAATAAAATCTCTGATGCTATGGCTAAAGTTTTTGTTAAAAAAGGTGGAAAGTTGCTTCTTAATCATGAAGTTAAAAAAATTGTGAATAATGGCAAAAAAATTGTTAGTGTTGAATTAAAAGATGGAAGATCCATTGAAGCAGATGAAGTAATAGTGAATGCTGATTTTTCTTATGCTGTAACACATTTGATGGATGAAAAATATGTTAAAAAATATTCCAAAGAAAAACTTTCAAAGAAAAAATATTCTTGTTCTACATTTATGTTATACCTTGGTGTTAAAAAGAAATATAATATTCCTCATCATAATGTCTTCTTTGCAAAAGATTATAGAAAAAATGTTGAGGATATATTTAAAAGAAAAACTTTACCTGAACAAATTTCTTTTTATATCCAAAATGCTTCAAAAACAGATCCTACATTAGCTCCTGAAGGTAAATCAACTATATATGTGTTAGTTCCTGTACACAATTTGCAAAATAGTGAAACTGATTGGGAAAAAGAAAAAGAATTATTTAAAAATAAAGTATTACAAGAAATTATAAAAAGGACCGAATTAAAAGATTTATTAGAAAACATAGAAGTAGAAAAAATAATAACACCTAAAGATTGGCAAGATAAATATAATGTATATTATGGCGCAACTTTTAATTTAGGACATAATTTAAGTCAAATGTTATACTTTAGGCCAAGAAATAAGTTTGAATGTTTTGATAATTGTTATTTAGTTGGCGGAGGTACACATCCAGGTAGCGGTTTACCTACAATATTTGAATCAGGCAGAATTTCTGCTAATTTGATATGTAAAAAATATAATGTAAAATTTAAACAACCATCTTCTTTAGAAGAAAAAATTGAAAATAAATTACTCTAATTTTATTTTATTTACTAGTTCTTCAGGGAATGGTTCAAGATATTTCTGAGTTGCAAGATAAGTATCATTAAATCTAAAAATAAAACTTTTTATATATTCTATTATTGCTTCTAGTTGGAGTTTTTCTTCTTTAAATTTTTCTAACATTTTATTTATATGTTTTCTTTCATAATCAGAAATTTTATTTTTTATATGTCCGTATATGTGTTGAAGAACATTATAATGTTTATTCTTTGTAGAATTTTTTGAAAGTGTTTCAAGAAAAATTTCTTTATATAGTTTTAAGGTTTTATTTATTCCATATGATTTCCAATTAGCAATTAAATTACCTAATTTTTTTAAATTTGTTGATGAATAAGACATAAGTATATATTTGTAATGTTCATGAAATTTAATAAGTTGGTTAACATTTTTACAAGTATTAAACAAATTTCTTAAATCAGCAAGAGAAAAAATTTTTGTTAAAAAATCTCTTCTGATCCAATAATTATTTAATCTTGCTTCGTCTTCAATTGGTATGTTTTGAAAAATATCTCTTGCTTGTTTTGTAAAAATACCATCAGTTCTTGATAAAAAACTTTTTAGATCATCTTTATAAAGTTTAGCGTCTTTTACTCCACAACTTGGAGATTTAGATTTTAATAAAAAGCCATCAACATCATTTAAATTTGAAAGAAATTCTTTTGAGAATTTATAAATTCTATCAGTGTAATCAATATTAAATTTGGGGTCATACATTCTAATTAAATCTTCTTTTAAAAAAAGAATTACATGAGGCCGTGGCACACCCATCCCAATCGATAACTCTGGGCACACAAATATTGGTTCAATAAATTTTAAAAGTTTTTCAACAAAATTATTTTTTACAACTTCGCCGTTATATCTGACTGATTCAATAAAACATTTACTTACTACAATTTTTGGTTTTAAAAAACTCATAAATTTAAAATATATTTTTTTTCTTTAAAATTCAATAAGCTAAAACTCTTGAAATATATTTTAAAATTTCATAATTAAATAAAGATATTTCAAATTAAGGAGGAAAATTTATGTCAGGACATTCAAAATGGCATGGAATAAAACATAAAAAGATGGCGCAGGATGCAAAACGTGGTAAAATTTTTACAAAAGTTATCCGTGAACTAACAATTGCTGCAAGAGAAGGGGGAGGAAATCCTGAAAACAATCCACGGTTAAGAAAAGCAATTGAAATGGCTAAAGAAGTAAATATGCCACAAGAGAATATTAAAAAAGCTATAATGAGGGGTACTGGTGAAATACCAGGTGCTGTGTATGAAGAGATTGTTTATGAAGGTTATGGTGCAGGAGGTGTAGCAGTAATTGTTGAAGCAACAACTGATAACAAAAATAGAACCACATCAGAAATAAGAAAAATTTTTGCACAATATGGAGGTTCCTTAGGTGAAACAGGGTGCGTCTCATGGATGTTTGAACAAAAAGGGTATATTGCTATAAATAAATCTAATGCGACGGAAGATGAACTGATGAGTTTAGCATTAGAACTTGGAGCAGAAGATTTTAAATCAGATGATGAGGATGTTTATGAAATAATTACTTCGCCACAAAGTTTTGAACAGATTAAACAAGAACTAGAAAAGAAATATAAATTACAGCAAGCAGAAGTTACAATGATACCTAAAACATATGTCAAACTTGAAGGAAAACAAGCAGAGCAGATATTACAACTTATGGATGCATTAGAAGAACATGATGATGTAAAAAATGTTTATGCTAATTTTGATGTACCAAAAGAAATATTAGAAAAAATTGAAGGATAATTTTAGATGAAGGTTTTAGGTGTTGACCCTGGGTTAGCAAGTTGTGGTTGGGCATTAATTGAAACTAATGACAAAAAATACAAGTTAGTCTCTTATGGTGAAATAAAAACTTACAAATCTTCAGATGAAACTCCTGATTTTTCTTCTCGGTTAAAAAAAATTTTTGTTGAGTTTAAAAAAATTCTTTCAAAATACCGTCCTGATGTTGTCTGTATAGAAAAACAATTTTATTCAAAGATTGCAAAAAATATAATTGATACATATATTGCTTTGGGAGTTATTTATCTTTTATGTGGTCTTTTAAATATTGATGTTAAAGAATTTTCCGCCAAAACAATAAAACTTGCTATATCAGGATATGGTTCTGCTACAAAGTTGCAAATTAAAAAAATGATAAAGATTCTGCTAAATGAAGAAAAAGATATAAAGTCAGAACACATAAATGATGCAATCGCAACAGCATTGTGTTATTTAAATACAAATAAGGATGTCCTTTATGTATAGCTATATTGAAGGAAAAGTTGTAGAAAAAAATTTTCAAAAAAATTTGTGTGTTATTGAAGTCAATAATATAGGTTACGAAATAGTTGTTTCTGAATCTACATTGCAAGAAATTTCAGAAAACGAAAATATAAAATTTTACATAGTAGAGATTGCTGGTGGTTTATATAGTGGTGGATTTCCTACACTGTATGGGTTTACATCTCAAGAAGAAAAAGAAATCTTTTTAGCATTTAAAGACAATTTGTCTAATGTAGGTCCGAAAAAAGCTTTGGAGTATTTAGATAAAGTAAAAAAGAATATAGATGAGTTTAAAATCGCAATAAAGACAAAAAATTATAAAGTTTTGACATCTTTATTTGGTTTTAAACATTCTTCAGCAGACAAAATCATTTCAGCATTAAGTAATCTTGAACTTTTTGTTAAACAAGAGGTTAAAAAAGAAGGAATAAACATTGAAGTTTATAATGATCTTGTTTCTGCTTTGATAAATTTAGGATACAAAGAACAACATGTAAGAAATGTCGTTGAAAAAATTTTGCTTCAACAAAATATTCCTTCTGAAACTAAAAAACCTACAGATTTAATTTCTCAGCTTTTACCAATAGCACTTAAAGAGTTAACTAGTGAGGAAATAAGTAGGAAGTAGGAAGGGAGTAAGGGGGTAAGAATTTCTATTTTTTCTTAAACCTACTATCTACTTTCTACTACCTACTACAAATAAAATATGAAACCTGAAAAAATAACTATCGGTAAAGTATTGCCACAGGAAAAAGAGTTAGAAATTGCCTTAAGGCCAAAGACATTTGATGATTTTATTGGTCAGGAAAAATTAAAAAATAATCTTAAAGTTTTTATAGAATCAGCAAAAAAGCGTGGGGTGGCTTTGGACCACTGTTTATTTTGCGGACCACCTGGTTGTGGAAAAACTACTTTAGCTCATATCATCGCCCACGAATTTAACACAAATATAAAAGTTACTTCTGGCCCTGCTTTAGAAAAAACAGGTGATTTAGCTGCTATTTTGACAAATTTGCAATTTCAAGATATATTGTTTATTGATGAAATACATAGATTAAATCATATTGTAGAAGAAGCGTTGTACCCTGTGATTGAAGAATTTAAGTTTGATATTGTTGTTGGTCAAGGGCCTAATGCAAAAATTGTACGCTTACCTATTGCTAACTTCACCCTAATTGGTGCAACAACTAGAAGTGGTCTTCTTTCGGCTCCATTTAGGTCAAGATTTGGAATTGTAGAAAATTTAAGTTTTTACACAGTTGAGGAACTACAAAAAATAGTGATGCGTTCCGCAAAAATCTTAAATTTGCAAATTGATAATGAGTCGAGTTTGGAAATAGCCAAACGTTCAAGAGGAACCCCTCGTATAGCAAATAGATTGCTAAACAGAGTTAGAGACTTCGCTATAGTTAAATCAAATGGTAAAATTGATACTGAAATAGTAAGAATCACAATGGAATCATTAAAAATTGATGAGTTTGGTTTAGATGATATGGATAGAAAAATTTTGTTAACTATAATAGAAAAATTTAATGGAGGACCTGTTGGAATTGAAACAATATCAGTTGCAATAAACGAAGAAGTTGATACTATAACAGAAGTATACGAGCCTTATCTTATTCAAGCAGGATTTATACAAAGAACTCCTCGCGGGAGAGTTGCTACTGAGTTAGCATATAAACATCTTGGAATTAAATATAATAAAGCACATCCTGAGTTGTTTTGATAATTAGTTAATAGTCAATAGTTCATAGTTAATAGTTCATAGTTGATAATATTAATAATAAATGAAAGAAGCAAAGTATTATAGAATAGTAGATGAGAAAGAAAAAAAAGTCCAATGTCTTCTTTGTCCACATAGTTGTTTACTTAATGATAAAGAAGTTGGTAAATGTAGAGCAAGAAAAAATATAAATGGTAAGTTGTATTCTTTGACATATGAGGTTGCCTCATCTATTGCTTTAGATCCGATTGAAAAAAAACCTTTGTACCATTTTTATCCTGGAAGTAATATTTTATCTATAGGAAGTTTTGGTTGCAACTTTAAATGCGGATTTTGTCAAAACTGGGAAATATCACAAAGTTCAATTGATGAAAATTAT
>Ga0308421_1000062_pt1:40000-56867 | contig 56867 bp, 38 predicted proteins | sample HotsprSampleMS60_FD_203673 | JGI IMG/M metagenome (GOLD analysis project Ga0308421, IMG submission 203673) | Hot spring phototrophic mat microbial communities from Mushroom Spring, Yellowstone National Park, Wyoming, United States - 20090730_MS60 ...
CCGCAGTGAAGTCGCATCGAAAGATGCGGTGGAGTGGTGGGAAGTGAGGATGTCGGAATAAGTAGCGATAAATCCGGTGAGAATCCGGATCGCCGTAAGCCTAAGGTTTCCTTGGGCAATGTTCGTCAGACCAGGGTTAGTCGGTCCTAAGCCGTAGCCGAAAGGCGAAGGTGAAGGAAATCCGGTTAATATTCCGGAACCACCTTGTAAGGGTTAGTCACTACCTGTGTGCGCATCAGAGTAAAGCCATCCTCGTGTCAACTTACGAGGTTTAATCCCGCGCTCAACTTTCTATTCATGAGAATATCGTTGTATGTTTTTCTCTTAAAGAGAGAATAGGTGGAAAATAGTATATATCTTATGAATAGTGAGTTGAGTGCGGGAGAATACGAAGCTAGGTGTAACAGCCTGGTGGAAGTGGCCGAATCTGGTGCCGAGAAAAGCACAGGTTAGGACTTTACAGGGTGACCGTACCGCAAACCGACACAGGTGGGCGGCCAGAATATGGTCAGGCGCGCGGGATAACCTCCGCTAAGGAACTCGGCAAATTGGCCCCGTGTCTTCGGTGGAAGGGGTGCCTACTATCCCGATGCAAATCGGGATGTGGGTCGCAGTTAAGAGCCTCCTACGACTGTTTAACAAAAACACAGGTCCCTGCTAAAAGCGTAAGCTGATGTATAGGGACTGACGCCTGCCCGGTGCCGGAAGGTTAAGGGGAGGTGTTACCCCGCACTCAACTGATTACATTTTTGGAGGAAAAAAAGATGTATTATGTGTATGTGATTGTAAATGAAAATAAAAAACTTTATATTGGTAGAACTGCGAATCTTAAAGCGAGATTGAAAAGTCATAATAAAGGAGAAAATTTCTCTACAAAAGGACATAACTGGAAATTAGTATATTATGAAGCTTACAGATCTTCCAAAGATGCGTATAGACGAGAAAAAGAATTAAAATATCACGGTCAAGCGAAACGATGGTTAAAAAATAGAATCTTTGATAGTTTATATAGTGTGATGAGTTGAGTGCGGGGGAAGCTCCAAACCTAAGCCCCGGTAAACGGCGGCCGTAACTATAACGGTCCTAAGGTAGCGAAATTCCTTGTCGGGTAAGTTCCGACCTGCACGAATGGCGTAACGAGAGGAGGACTGTCTCAGCGGAGGACCCGGCGAAATTGAGGTGTCCGTGAAGACGCGGACTGCCCGCAGCGGGACGGAAAGACCCCGTGGAGCTTTACTGCATCCTGGTATTGACTTACGGGGTAGGATGCGTAGGATAGGTGGGAGCCTGAGAAGGTCCGACTCCGGTCGGACTGGAGGCGCCGGTGAAATACCACCCTTTCTACTTTGTGGGTCTAACTTCGCATTTATGCGGGGGACAGTGCCAGGTGGGCAGTTTAACTGGGGCGGTTGCCTCCTAAAAGGTAACGGAGGCGTCCAAAGGTACCCTCACCACGAATAGAAATCGTGGGTTGACTGCAAGGGGATAAGGGTGCCTGACTGTGAGACCGACGGGTCGAGCAGGTACGAAAGTAGGGCCTAGTGATCCGGTGGTCCCGAGTGGAAGGGCCATCGCTCAACGGATAAAAGCTACCCCGGGGATAACAGGCTTATCGGGCCCGAGAGTCCACATCGACGGCCCGGTTTGGCACCTCGATGTCGGCTCATCCCATCCTGGGGCTGAAGCAGGTCCCAAGGGTCCGGCTGTTCGCCGGTTAAAGGGGTACGTGAGCTGGGTTCAGTACGTCGTGAGACAGTACGGTCCCTATCTGCTGTGGGCGTAGGAACCTTGAGGGGGTCTGACCCTAGTACGAGAGGACCGGGTCAGGAGCACCTCTGGTGTCCCTGCTATCTCGTTAGAGGTATTAGCAGGGTAGCCATGTGCTATGTGATAACCGCTGAAAGCATCTAAGCGGGAAGCACGCTCCAAGATTAGGGTTCCCGTGGTACCCGCAAGGGTACCCCTAAAGGCCACCCGTAGACTACGGGTTTCCCGTAAGGGACCCCGCACTCAACTGGTTACATAAACGGGGTTGTAAATTAGAGGGAAGTATTATCACAAAAATGGAGAAAAAAGTTAAATGGTGTAACAAGTTGAGTGCGGGGGATAGGCTGGGTGTGTAAGCGCAGTAATGCGTTGAGCTAACCAGTACTAATCGGCCGTGCGGGATAGCCATATCATTTGATTCTACTTCCTAACTTCCAAGGACAGATTTTATCCCCTGGTGACTATACCGACGAGGAAACACCCGGTAACATTCCGAACCCGGAAGTTAAGCTCGTCAGGGCCGATGGTACTTGCCGCTAACTCGCGGCTGGGAGAGTAGGTCGTTGCCAGGGGTTATTTTATACTCTTCTAAAATTTTTTATGTTTAAAAAATTATATATACTTATAACATTGATAGTTCTATATCAACAGATTTGTTTTCCGTCATTATTTGAAAGTGATTTAATCAGTGGAAAAAATAGATTAAGTATTTATTATTTCTATCGAGAAAAAGTTTTAACATTTCAGACACAAGACAAAGAAAAAGTTTTGGTTGATATCAATGGGAAAGAATTTCAATATTTGAGTTCTACACTTAAAGAATTTTCATCTAAAATTTTCTCTAATTCTGTCGGGATTTCTTTTACAACAAAACCTTTTGAAAAGATATATTACAATTTAGAAATCTCTTTGATAGCTTCTCAGTCAGGAAGTTTTGAAGAAAAAAATAAAGATTTTATTTCAAATGAATATGGATGGTCTACTGCAATAAGTGGATATTATACTTTGTTTCCAGAAACAGTTGTTAATCCTTCAATTTCTTTAGGTCTTGGTGTGGATATCGAAAATTATAAATTTAATCTTTTTCAAGCAGAAGATAAAAATTTTAATATTGACACGGTATTTAATACCTTAGATATATTTTTAAAATTAGGTTTTTATAAAAAAATAATCTCAAATTTAAATTTTTATTTTGTTTGGGAAATGGATTATAGAAAATCTTCTATGCTTGACAAAACAAATTTTTATGGTTTTTCTGGAGATAAATTTTTATTAAATTTCTATCTCGGAACAACGATATGCCTTACTAAAAAAGAAAAAATAAATTTTACATTGATGCGCTCCTTAGACACAAGTGATTTCATAGGAAATATAAATTACAGTTTAGAATATTAAAATTTCAAATTTAAGAAGGGTAAAAAAATGCACAAAACATCTTTAAAACACAAACTCTCAAGAGAAAAAAAAGCAGAAATTATAAGTTCTCTAACAGAAGAAATTAAAAATTCTTATGGTATAATATTTTCTCACTATCAAGGATTAAATAATGCACAATTTACAAAGTTAAGAAGAGATTTAAAAAAATATAACGCAAATTTTAAAGTTGTAAAAAACACATTTTTGAAATTAGCCTTTAAAAATAACAATCTAACAGAATTAGAAAATTATGTAAACAAAGCTATAGGAGTTGTTCTTTGTAAAGAAGAAAAAAGTTTGGTTGAATTGTTAAAATACCTATTTGAATTTTCTAAAGAAAATACACATTTAGAACTCCTTTGTGGACGACTTTTTAATACAACAGCTGATATTAAAAAACTCGAGGAAATTTCAAAATTACCTTCTAAAGAAGAATTAATTTCAAAATTAGTCGGCTTATTATCTATGCCAATAAGAAGCTTATACTCTGTTTTAAATTCTCCTATGGTTTCATTAATTAATATACTTAATGCAAAAAGTCGTGGATGAGTAAATGGGTGAATGAGTGGATGAGTTAATGGGTTAATGAGTTATTGGGTTAATAACTATAAACTATGAACTAGTTAACAGATAAAACACATTTACACTCAAAAAGGAGGAGAAAAAAATGAGCGAAAAACTAACAAATATAGTAGAAAGTATAAGCAATCTTACTGTTTTGGAACTAGCTGAACTTGTAAAAAAGCTTGAGGAAAAATTTGGTATTCAAGCACAAGCAGTAGGTTTTGTACCTCAAATGGCAACAGCTGCTCCTTCTGCACAGGCTCAAGAAGCAAAAACTGAAAAAACAGAGTTTACAGTAGTTTTGACTAACGCTGGAAGTAATAAAATTCAAGTGATTAAAGTAATACGTGAAATCACCGGATTAGGTTTGAAAGAAGCAAAAGATTTTGTAGAAGCTCTACCAAAAGCAGTAAAGGAAAACATTCCAAAAGAACAAGCAGAGGAGATAAAGAAAAAATTAGAATCTGCTGGTGCAATAGTAGAATTGAAGTAAGAAAATTAAAAAATTTTATCTTTGGGGTAAAATTTAATTATGAAAACCTATAGTTTTGCAAAGAAAAAATCTGTAGTTGACCTACCTTATTTCCTTGAATTGCAAAAAAAATCTTATGAAGAATTTCTGCAGATGAATGTTACTTTAAAAGATAAAAAATTGGTTGGTATACATCGTGCATTTATTGATGTTTTCGGAATGGCTTCTAAAAACACTATATATGTAGAAAAACTACCAGACGATCCAAAACAAAGAAAAACTGCTTTAAGAGCTCTGGCTAAAATTGTAAAAAAAGATTTAAAAGATATCGAAAGATTAACTATATTTTTACCAGTAGCTATATTAGATGATGTAGACGACGAAGATGTTCCTAAAATTAAAAAAGAAATTGAATCATATGGTATAGAAATAAAAGTTGTGTCTGAAGGTTTAACTGTTTCTAACAATGAAGTATCCTTAACTTTACAGTACAATGGCTATGAACTTCTTCCACCAAAATATACAGTTGACGACGATAAAGAATTTAAGTTTTACAATATATTAAAAAAAGAAATTAAAGAACACTTCAATAGAACTTCTTGCCAATATACCGGTAAAACATATGAATCTAGGCTGCTTGTGAATTTCAGGATGATTATCAAAAAGCAGAATAAAGAACCAACCGTTATAGATCAACAGGTTTATTTAGCTAACATTCCTCTTATGACAGATAATGGAAGTTTCATAATTAATGGTGCTGAACGTGTCGTTATAACACAAATCCATAGGGCACCGGGTGTGTTTTTCGAAGAGGATGAAGAAATAGAGATCTCACAAGAAGGTAAAAGATTATATGTTGCTTCAATTATACCATATAGAGGTTCCTGGTTAGAGTTTGTTTTTGACAGTGAAAATATTTTATATGTAATGATTGATAAAAAAAGAAAGTTTTATGTTACAACATTTTTAAGAGCGATAGGTTTAACTACTGAGGAAATAATAAAAACTTTTTGTATAACTGAAGAAGTAAGTCTTTCAAAACTAAAAGAAGAACTTAACAAACAAGAAGAAACTCAACAAAAACCTCAACTATTATTTGCTGAACAAATAATTAATACAGAAACAGGTGAAATAATTGTAGAACCTTTAGCAGAAGTTGACAGTAGTATTATAGATAAACTTATAGAATTTGGAATTAAAAATGTTTTAGTGATTAACAAAGATGATTCAAGAAATATTGCTATTTTAAAAACTTTGGAAAAAGATAAAATAAATTCTTACCAAGCAGCTGTTGAACATATGTACAAAATCTTACGCACTGATATGTGGGATCCAAGAAGAGCAAAAAATTTTATTGATGATTTGTTCTTTACACCAAAAAGATACAACCTATCAAAAGTAGGAAGGTTAAAAATAAACAAAAAATTATCTACAATATTTGAAGAACTGGAAAAATTAGGTTATGATATTCCATCAAATAATATTTTTATTCTAACAACAACGGATATTTTAGCAACTATAAAATATTTGATAAAACTAAACAATGACGAAACACTATCAGACGGAAGCAAACCACAGGTTGACGATATAGATCATTTAGGCAACCGTCATATACGCCCCGTTGGAATACAATTAGAAGACCAGTTTAGAATGGGATTGATAGGTCTTGCCCATCTTACTAGAGAACAAATGAACAATCTTATTTCTAAAGGAGATATTACTGTTAAATCTACTACTCCGCAAAATGTTATAAACAACTCTCCATTAGTCACTGCTATTAAGAAATTTTTTGCTACTGGAGAGTTATCTCAATTTTTAGACAGGACAAATTTATTAAGTGATATAACTTCTAAACGAAGATTATCAGCTTTAGGTCCTGGTGGACTCTCAAGAAAACATGCAGGATTTGAAGTAAGAGATGTTCACTCTTCACATTATGGAAGAATTTGTCCAATTGAGACACCTGAAGGTGCAAACATAGGACTAATTACTTCTTTAGCTTTATATGCACGAGTTAACGAGTATGGTATAATTGAAACACCGTATAGAAAAGTAAAAAATGGCAAAATTACTGATGAGATTGAATATCTTACTGCTGATCAAGAAGAAAAATATATCATTGCTGCAGCAGATGCTGAAGGCGAAAATGGGAAATTAAAAGAAGGTAGTATTTTAGCAAGGGTAAAAGGTGAGATAAAGTATGTAGATTCATCTGAAGTAGACTATATAGATGTTTCACCACAACAAATGTTGTCAATCTCTGCTGCATTGATACCATTCTTAGAACACGACGATTCCAACCGTGCATTAATGGGTGCCAACATGCAAAGACAAGCTGTGCCTTTACTTTTTCCCGAAGCACCCTTAGTTGCTACAGGTATTGAAGGAAAAGTTGCAGTAGATGCTGGTGGATGTATAGTTGCAAAAAATTCAGGAGAAGTATTATTTATGGATGCTTCTGAAATTGTAATTTTAAACGAAGATAAAAAATTAGATACCTATTACCTTCCTAAATACAAACGTAGCAATCAGGACACTACTATCAATTTTATTCCTATTGTTAGTAAAGGACAAAAAGTTAAAAAATGTGAAGTGATAGCTGGGAATATGTGTACAGATAGAGGACAGATGGCTTTAGGCAGAAATGTACTTGTAGCATTTATGAGTTTTGAAGGATATAATTTTGAAGATGCTATACTTATTTCTGAAAGATTGGTTAAGGATGATGTCTTTACATCAATAACCATAACAGAATTTGAAACAGATGCAAGAGAAACAAAGTTGGGACCTGAAGAAATTACAAGAGATTTACCATCGGACCAAATTACTGAGGAAAAATTAAGAAATTTAGATGAAGATGGCATTGTAATGGTTGGAACAGAAGTAAAAACTGGTGATATTCTTGTTGGAAAAGTTGTACCTACATCTGAACAAGCAACAACTGTTGAAGAAAAACTTCTTCAAGCAATATTTGGTAAAAAATTAGAAAGTGGTAAAGCGGTACCACTTGAGGTACCTCCAGGAGTAAGAGGGAAAGTTATCTGGAGACAAATAATAACCCGTACTGAAAAACTAAAAAAGAGTGAACAAAAGAAAAAGTTGGAATTATTAAAAGAACAATATGCAAAGATAAAAAATAAATTAGAACAAGAAAAAAAACATGTGTTAGAAAATACAGAAAAAGAATACAAGCAATTTGTAGAGAAATATTATGCACAGCTTTGGGAAGAATATGATAAAATTAAAGAAGAACAAAAAGAAATAATTAAAAAACCTCATTTATCAGAAGATCTACCACTAACTGTTTTAAATTCTGTAAAGGTCTATATAGCATCTTTGCGTAAAATACAAGTTGGAGATAAGCTTTCAGGAAGACACGGAAATAAAGGTGTTGTTGCAAAGATCTTGCCTGTGGAAGATATGCCTTATTTACCAGATGGAACTCCTATAGATGTTGTATTATCTCCATTAGGTGTCCCCTCAAGAATGAATGTAGGACAACTTTTAGAAACAATGCTTGGTTGGGCAGCAAAACAACTGAATATCCAATATATTACTCCACCATTTGATGGCGCTTCTGAAGAAGAGGTAAAAAATGAAATAAGGAAAGCTAAGGAATATTTAAAATCAAAAGGTATACCTGAAAAATATCTACCTGATGATAATTGTAAAATTACTCTTTATGATGGAAGAACAGGTGAACCTTTTATGGAAAAAGTTTTAGTAGGATATATGTATATTATGAAACTTATCCACATGGTTGAAGATAAAGTTCATGCTCGTAGTACAGGTCCATATTCTTTGGTAACAAAACAACCCTTAGGTGGAAAAGCAAATTTTGGTGGTCAAAGGTTTGGAGAGATGGAAGTATGGGCATTAGAAGGATATGGTGCAGCATATACTTTACAAGAATTCTTGACTGTAAAAAGTGATGATGTGGAAGGAAGAAGAAAAGTATATGAAGCAATAATAAAAGGTGAGCCTATAAATTATATAGGTGTTCCAGAATCTTTCAAAGTATTAATCAAAGAATTGCAAGCACTTGCATTGAATATAGAATTGCTACCTAAAAAATTAAAAACAAAAGAAAAATTTTCTTCTAAAGAAGAAACAACAAAAATACATAAAGATAATAAATAGTTTGGAGTAAGCCTATGAAAATAATTCAAAAAAAGAAGCTTACAAATTTTGATATGTTTGATTTTGGTGCAATAAGAATTTCTTTAATGTCTCCTGAAAAAGTTAAAGAAATTTCATATGGAGAAGTTAAAAAAACAGAAACATTAAATTTTAGAACTTTAAAACCTGAACGCGATGGATTATTCTGTGAGAAAATTTTTGGTCCTGTAAAGGATTATGAATGCAGTTGTGGTAAATATAAAGCCATCACATCTTCAGCTGTTTCAAAATACAAAAATATAGAATGTGATAGATGTGGTGTAGAAATTACGGAATCTAAAGTAAGAAGAGAAAGAATGGGACATATTTCACTCACTGTTCCTATTGCCCACTTTTGGTATTTTGGTAAGTCACCTTCTAAAATCGCCATAACCTTAGACATGATGCAAGATGATGTTAAAGATATCGTTTACGGAATTTGCTGGGTTGTTACAAAAACATTAGATGATGTAAGAGATGTAATAAAAAATTCTTTTGAAGGAATTAGGGAAGAAATCTTATATATACTAACTGACAATAATGATAAAATCAAAGTTAATGAATTTTTTAATTCAATTTTAGAAGAAGTTAAAAAATACAAAATACCATTACAAAGAAAATTTGTGTTGAAACCTAAATATGTTTTAGAATATTTTTCAAATTTTAGTTTTGTAAAAAACTTGTACAAAAATTTCCCAGAAGAAATAATAGAGATTTTGCAAAAAGTAGTTAACAAGAAAATCTCATCAAAGGAAGAATGGGGAAAATTTATAGTAGAGAAAATGGTTTCAAGATTTATAGATGATTTGATAGACAAATATTGTGGAAACTTAGCTGATGAAAAAAATTATTTAACAGCAAAGGTACAAACTAATGCTGAAGCATTATTAACTTTGTTGAAAGATGAAGATTTACATCAAGAATTAGAAAAAATTAGGGAACAACTTTTTTTAATTTCTCAAACTGAGAACATAAATCGTATAAAAGCACTATTTGAAAGATATAGATCTGCTAAATCAATAATAGATGACAAGGAAAAAATTTTAAAAATTATAGATGAAATAAAACATGTTCTTTCAAAAAAGGATAAAAAAGATTTAGATTTGATAATAGAAAATCTACAAAATGAAAAAATTACAGATGAAGAAACCATAATTCTTGCCTCAACACTTAAAGAAATTTTAACTAAAGAAAAACTTTCAGAAGAAATTATGTCAACTTTAGAAACTTTATATGAAAAATATGGGATAGAAGAAATCCCATTATCACCAAGAAGTAAATTAATAACCAGATTCAAACTTTTGGAAAGTTTTATTGTAAACAATATTAAACCAGAATGGATGATACTGCAAAACCTACCTGTTTTACCTCCTGATTTACGTCCTTTGGTTCCAATAGAAGGTGGAAAATTTGCTAGTAGTGATTTAAACGAATTGTACAGAAGAATTATACATAGAAATAATAGATTAAAGAAGTTCTGTGGAACCGGAGATAAAAAAGAAGGTATTGAAGGAAGAGGGGTACCAAAATTAGTTTTATTAAATGAAAAAAGGTTATTACAAGAAGCCGTTGATGCACTGATAGAAAATAGCGCTAAGAAAAATCCAATATTGAACTCACAAAAAAGACCACTCAAATCTCTAACCGATATACTTAAAGGCAAACAAGGTAGGTTTAGACAAAATCTATTAGGAAAAAGAATTGATTATTCTGGAAGAAGTGTAATTGTTGTTAATCCTGAACTTAAACTTCATCAATGTGGTTTACCAAAAGAGATGGCTTTTGAGTTATTTAAACCATTTATACTACACAAGTTGATGAAGAAGTATAATATATCTCTGAAGAAAGCAAAAAATATGATGCAAACAAAATCAGATGTAATATGGGATATTGTGGAAGAGGTTGCAAGATTTCATCCCGTATTGCTTAACCGTGCACCAACTTTACACAGGCCAAGTATTGAAGCGTTTGAACCTGTATTAGTAGAAGGTAAAGCGATACAGATTCATCCTATGGTTTGTACACCTTATAATGCAGACTTTGATGGTGACCAGATGGCAGTTTATGTTCCTTTAACAATAGAGGCACAAACTGAAGCAAAACTTATTATGACATCTTACTTCAATCTATTTTCTCCAGCAAATGGAAGACCTCTCATAGGTCCTACCCAAGATGTTGTTTTAGGAATATGTTATATGACAACAGAAAAATCTGGAGATAAAGGCGAAGGAATGATCTTTTCTTCATTTGATGAGGTAATCCATGCATGTCAACAAGGTTTCGTTGGTTTAAATGCAAAAATAAAAGTTTTAGGATTGAACAATTTAAAAGAAGGGACAAATCCTCAAGAGTGGAAAGATTATACTACTGTTGGTAGAGTTATTTTTAATACAATTTTACCAGAAAAAATTTCTATGTTAAATGATAAAACAAAAAATAGAGCATATACTAAAAAAGCTCTCTTTGATTTAGTTGAAGAATGTTACCAAAAGTGTGGACTTTATGAAACAGTTGAACTTTTAGATAAGATGAAAAAATTGGGATATCACTATGCAACTGTTTCAGGATTTACTATATCTGCTGAGGATATGTTGATACCTTCTGAAAAACAAAAAGAAATTGAGATTGCTTGGAAAAAAGTTAAAGAAATTGAAGAGCAAGCAAGAGAGGGTGTCATTACTGAAATTGAAAGGTATAACTCAACAATAGATATATGGTCAGAGACAATTGAAAAGATAACAAATCAAATGCAACAAGAAATGAAGAAACAAAATGAAGAGAAGGTTTCTGCTGACAAACCTAGATTTAATTCTGTATATCTAATGGCTAATTCAGGTGCAAGAGGAAATATTGACCAAGTTAAGCAACTCTCAGCTATTAGAGGATTAATGTCAAGACCACAAAGAAAGATTAAAGGAGAAATAGGAGAAATTATTGAAACACCAATTACTTCAAACTTCAGAGAAGGTTTAAGTATACTTGAATACTTCATATCCACCCATGGTGGAAGAAAAGGACTATCTGACACTGCGTTAAAAACATCAGAAGCAGGCTATTTGACAAGAAGATTAATAGATGTTGCTCACCATGTTGCTGTAACTGAGGAAGATTGTAAAACAATTAAAGGTATAAAAGTTTCAACATTAAAAATCGGAGAAGATGTGGTTGAACCTTTGGAAGAAAGAATTTATGGTAGAGTAGCATTACAAGATGTTGTAATTGATGTGATTGATGAAAAAACTGGAGAAGTTCATCCTAAGGTAATTGTAAAAGCTGGAGAAATGATAACAAAACAACAAGCTCAGGAAATTGTTAAAGCTGGTATTGAAAGTATAAGAATAAGATCTGTTTTAACTTGTGAAAGTAAAAACGGAGTTTGTGCAAAATGTTATGGTATGGATTTCACAACCGGAGAATTAGTAAAAGTTGGAGAAGCGGTAGGAATTGTTGCTGCACAGTCCATAGGTGAACCTGGAACCCAGCTTACTTTAAGAACATTCCACATCGGAGGAGCAGCAGCAAGATTAGTTAAAAAACCAAAAATCGTTGCTCCTTTCGACGGTGAAGTTGAACATCATGAATTTGAAACAGTTGTAAGAAAAGAAGAAGATAAAGAAATATTGGTGGTGATAACAAGCGATGCTACGATAAGATTAGTAAATAAAGAAAAAGGATTAAAACAAAATTGGAAACTGCCCTACGGAACAAGAGTTTATGTTAAACACAAATCTTATGTGAAATCTGGAACACTTTTGGCAGAGTGGGATGCTTATTCAATACCTATAATAGCTGAAAAAGAAGGTATAATACAATATCGTGATTTAATCGAAGGTAAAACTTATACTATAGAACATAGACATGCAGCTGGTGGTATAGAAGAAAGACAAGTTTTACCTTATAGAGGAAGATACAATCCAGGTTTGAATATATTAAACGAAAAAGGAAAAATTATTGCAACTTATTCATTGCCTGTAGATACAACAATCTTAGTAAAAGAAAATGATAGAGTTAAAGCTGGAGATGTTATTGCGAAAATTCCAAGGGAAGAAATTAAAACTAAAGATATCACCGGTGGATTACCTCGTGTTGAAGAGTTGTTTGAAGCAAGGCATCCACAAGACGCTGCTGTTTTGTCGGAAATCGATGGTATAGTAAGAATAGAAACAAGACAGAAGAAAGATTCTACTGATATTGAAACTATTGTAAAAATATTGAATGAAGTTTCCAAAAAAGAGATTGAATATAAGATACCTCCAGGTAGACACTTGTTAGTATATGAAGGTGATAGAGTAGAAGCTGGTGAACCTTTGACAGACGGTGTGATAGATCCTCATAAATATCTTGAAATAAGAGGTCCTCAACATACCCAAGAATTCTTATTAAATGAAATACAACAAGTATATCGTTTACAAGGTGTAAACATTAATGATAAACATATAGAAATCATAATCAAACAGATGTTGTCATTTGTAAGGATTGTGGATCCTGGAATGCCACCAAAATCTACAAAGTCAACTAAGTTTTATGAATTTATCTATGGTGAAATTGTTCCTAAAAAACTTTTTGAACAAGAAGTTGAAAAAATTGAAGCTGAAAAAAAGAATTTACAAAAATCAGGTTCTAAAGAAGCAGGACAAATTCGCCCTCCAAAAGCTGAACCTGTTCTATTAGGTATATCTCGTGTTGCAAATTCTTCTGAATCATTTTTATCTGCAGCATCATTCCAAGAGACAAGCAGAGTTTTAACAGAAGCTGCGTTAGAAGGTAAAGTGGATTATTTAGTTGGGCTTAAAGAGAATGTGATAATAGGAAGATTGATACCTGCTGGGACAGGATTTTATAGTGAAGAAGTAGTTAATTTGACAAAAGAAATAAAAGTCTCAGAAAAAATTTTAATTTAAATTTAAACAAAAGTATAGGGAGTTTAAAAATATGCCAACAATAAATCAATTAGTAAAATCTCCAAGAAAACCTGTAGAGTATAAATCAAAATCTCCTGCATTAAAAGGTTGTCCTCAAAGAAGAGGTGTTTGTACAAGAGTTTATATTATGACACCTAAAAAACCAAACTCAGCTTTGAGAAAAGTAGCTAAAGTAAAATTAACCTCTGGATATGAAGTGACCTGTTATATACCAGGAATAGGACATAATTTACAAGAACACTCAATAGTTTTAGTTCGTGGTGGTAGAGTGAAAGATTTACCAGGTGTAAGGTATCATATCATTAGAGGAGTATTGGATTCTGCTGGAGTAGAAAACAGAAAACAAGGTCGTTCTAAATATGGTGCTAAGAAACCCAAGAAATGATGTGGATGGGTAGATGGGTAAATGGATGGATGAGTTGATGGGTTATAGGATTTTAACTATTAACTATGAACTATTAACTATGAACTAATTTACTAATAAAGGAGTAAAATATGAGCAGGAGACCTGTAAAAGTTAAAAGAGAAATTCCACCAGATGTAAGATACAATAGTGTATTAGTACAAAGATTTATTAATAAAATTAATTATCGTGGTAAAAAAAATCTTGCAATGAAGATTGTGTACGGTGCTTTTGATATCATAAAACAAAAATTGAATGAAGATACATTTAAAGTTTTCACACAGGCAATAGAAAATGCTAGACCACTTGTAGAACTTAGACCAAGAAGAATAGGTGGTGCTACATATCAAGTTCCAGTGGAAGTTCCTCAATATCGTGGTGAAACTTTAGCAATGCGCTGGATCATAGAGTATGCAAGACAAAGAAAAGGAAAACCAATGAAGGAAAAACTTGCTGAGGAAATAATTGCAGCTTATAAGAAAGAGAATTCACCTGTTATTAAAAAACGTGAAGATACACACAAAATGGCAGAAGCTAATCGTGCTTTTGCACATTATAGATGGTAGTGAAAGATTAGTCTTGAGTTATTAGTTCAGAGTTTAAAGTTAAAATAAAAGTTTGTAGGGCAAGGCTTTAGCCTTGCATAAAAGTGAAAAAGAGTAAAAGAAAATTATGACAAGAGAATATCCATCAGAAAAAATAAGAAACATAGGTTTGGTAGCACATATCGATGCTGGCAAAACTACTACTACTGAGAGAATATTGTATTATACAGGTAGAGTTTACAAATTGGGTGAAGTACACGAAGGAACCGCTACAATGGATTGGATGCCTCAAGAAAAAGAACGCGGTATAACTATTACATCAGCAGCAACTTATTGTGTTTGGAAAGATTATCAAATAAATATAATTGATACACCAGGACATGTAGATTTTACAATAGAGGTTGAAAGAAGTCTTCGTGTTTTAGACGGGTGTATAGTAATTTTTGATGCTGCAAATGGTGTAGAACCTCAATCAGAAACTGTATGGCATCAAGCTGATAGGTATGAAGTACCAAGAATTGTATTTGTTAATAAGATGGACAGAGTAGGTGCTGATTTTGAAGATACTGTAAATCAAATAAAGAAAAAACTTCATGCTTTGCCATTAGTTGTGCAGTTACCAATAGGACAAGCAGAAGAGTTTTATGGAATAATAGATGTAATTAACTTTTGCGCGTATATTTGGGATGATGAGGAAGGGAAAGCCTTTCATAAGATTGATATTCCAAAAGATTATATAGAAAAAACAGAAAGTTATAGAAAAAAATTGATAGAAACCATCGCTGATCATGATGATCACATAGCAGAAAAATATATAAAAAATGAAAATATTTCTGTAGAAGAAATAAAATCTGTAATAAGAAAACTGACAATCAATAATACTCTTGTCCCTGTATTTTGTGGCTCTGCATACAAAAATCGTGGAATACAACTATTGTTAGATGGTGTATGTGATTATTTACCATCTCCAATTGAATGCAAAGTAGAAGGGATGGATGTGGAAACATTAGAGAAAAAAGTAATAAAAAAATCTGAAGATGAATTTTTGTGTGGATTAATTTTCAAAGTACAAATGGATAAATATTTTGGTAAATTGTTATATACAAGAATTTACTCAGGAAAAATAAAAGTTAACGATATGATTTATAATCCAAGGACACAAAAAACAGAACGTGTTGGAAGAATTGTCCGTCTTCATGCAGAACAAAAAGAAGATATCAAAGAGGCATATTTTGGAGATATTGTTGGACTAATTGGACTAAAAAATTTTTCAAGCGGTGATACGATATGTTCAAAGAGATATCCAATTCTAATAGAAAATATTCATATCCCAGAACCAGTGATTTGGGAAAAAATAGAACCAAAAACAAAAGCTGACGAAGAAAAATTATCTTACGCACTAAGTAATTTTTTAGAAGAAGATCCAACTTTAAAATTAAAAGTTGACTCAGAGACAGGAGATACAATAATTGCAGGTATGGGAGAACTACATTTAGAAATTATTGTTGATAGATTAAAAAGAGAGTATGGTGTTGAAGTCAGAACATCAAAACCACAAGTCGCATATAGAGAATATTTAACTTATAATGTAATTGAAGAAGGAAAGTATATAAAACAATCTGGTGGCAAAGGTCAATATGGTCATGTTGTTTTAGAATTTATTCCTTTACCAAAAAATTCTGGAATAAGATTTGTAAACAAAATTAAAGGTGGTGTAATCCCAAAAGAATATTTTCCTGCAATAGAAAGTGGTGTAAGAGAAGCATTAGAAACGGGTCCTATCGGAGGATATCCTGTAATAGATATTGAAGTGGTTTTGATTGATGGTTCATATCATGAAGTAGATTCTTCAGAAGTTGCATTTAAGATGGCAGCAGAAATTGCAGTAAAAAATGCTTACAAAAAATCTAAAGCAATTTTGTTAGAACCAATAATGAAAGTTGAAGTTATAACTTTTGATGAATATTTGGGAGAAGTATTATCTGATTTCAGTTCAAGAAGAGGAAAAGTTGTAAACATGGAAGCAAAAGGTCATATTTATCACATTCGTGCAAATGTTCCTCTCTCTGAAATGTTTGGTTATGCAACTGTGCTTCGTTCTTTGACACAAGGTAGAGCAAACTATACAATGGAATTCTCTCATTACGAAGAGGTTCCAAAACAAATTTTAGAAAAATTAGGTTTAGCATTAAAACTTGCATAAATTTTTTTCGTTAATAGTTGACTTTTAAAAAATTTTTTTATAAAAATTTTTGATTTCACTTTTCAATTCTTGAAAAAAAACTTTTCAAAAAATTTGCCATCGTAGCTCAGCTTGGTTAGAGCACTTCCTTGGTAAGGAAGGGGTCACCGGTTCAACTCCGGTCGATGGCTAACGCGAGTGGATGAGTGGATGAGTTTATTAGTTGATGAGTTTATAGAGTTTATTGGGTTATTGAGAACCGTGTAGGGTAGGGCTTTAGCCCTGCATAAATGCAAACCTGAAATTCCGCAGATTATGGGATTAGACGATAACAAAGCAGAGCTTGACGCTCTGCAGCTGCTAATCAACTCAATAACTCTATAACTCATTAACCCATTAACGCATCCACACATAAACCCATTCACACATTAACAACCA
>Ga0308421_1000063_pt1 | contig 56804 bp, 50 predicted proteins | sample HotsprSampleMS60_FD_203673 | JGI IMG/M metagenome (GOLD analysis project Ga0308421, IMG submission 203673) | Hot spring phototrophic mat microbial communities from Mushroom Spring, Yellowstone National Park, Wyoming, United States - 20090730_MS60 ...
ATGTAAGGTTCCTCTAAGACGCACTCCATCTTCTCAGGATTGGTAACGAAGTATGGGGAAATGTACCCCCTATCAAACTGCATACCTTCGACGATCTCAACGTATGTTTCAATACCCTTGGCCTCTTCAACGGTGATAACACCATCTTTACCGACCTTATCCATAGCCTCGGCGATCTTCTCACCAATCTCCCTGTCGTTGTTGGCAGAAATGGATGCTACCTCAGAAATCTCCTTCCTGCCCTGAACCTCGCGAGACATCTTCTTCAGCTCTTCAACAACCTTTTCGACAGCAGTATCAATTCCTCTCTTGATCTCAATTGCATTAGCACCAGAAGCTATATACTTTAGGCCATTTCTGAAAATTGCCTCAGCAAGAATCGTTGCAGTGGTGGTACCATCACCTGCGACATCGGAGGTTTTGGAAGCTACTTCCCTTACAAGCTGTGCACCAAGGTTCTCGAAGGGATCTGGTAATTCAATTTCCTTGGCAACGGTAACACCATCCTTGGTTATGGTTGGGGATCCGAATTTCTTTTCAAGAATAACATTTCTCCCAGCGGGGCCAAGGGTGACCTTTACAGCTTTTGCAAGCTTTTCAACACCTCTTAGTAATGCCCTTCTACCCTCTTCGTCAAAAATTATTTCTTTTGCTGCCATTTTTTACCTCCTTTTAGCCTTCAATGATGCAAAGTATATCATCTTCCCTCATAACAAGGTATTCTTCATCGCCTACTTTAACCTCGGTACCAGCGTATTTGGAGAAGAGGACCTTGTCACCAACCTTTACTTCAAGAGGAATCCGATTTCCCTTTTCATCGAGCCTTCCAGGCCCAACAGCAACAACCTCCCCCTTCTGGGGTTTCTCTTTTGCTGTGTCGGGAATTATAATGCCGCCTTTCTTGACCTCTTCTTCCTCTATTCTTTTGATAACAACCCTGTCTGCCAGAGGTCTCAGCTTCATACATTCACCTCCTTTTGGAGAAAAAATAATTAATTAATGCTATTTAAATTATAGCGAATCAGTATGAATTGTAAAGGGGGCCTTTATCACTTAAAGAAATAGCATAAAAACGTGAACAAACAACAAAACAGGTGTAAAATTCTTTGCATGAGAGCGATAATCTTCAATGTAGGTAACGAGCTTCTAAGAGGCATATTCCTCAATTCGAACCTACAGGAACTATCAAAAATACTCCTAACAAGTGGTAATCCCGTAGAAAAGAACATAGTATTACCAGACGACGAAAACTTAATAGCCGAAGAAATCCAGAATTACTTAGGCAAAATTGACCTTCTTGTCATCACAGGTGGTTTGGGTCCAACCCACGACGATGTTACGAAAGAGGCAATCGCCAGCGCCCTCAACCTCGAATTAGTTTTCTCCGAGACACTGTATGACTCCCTAAAAGAAAAATTCAAAAAATACAATATACCAGAAACCGAAAACCTAAAAAAATACGCCTTAATTCCAAAAGGTTTTGAAATACTGGATAATCCTCGAGGCATCGCACCAGGCCTAAAAACTATAGCTAAGAATACCACCATAATACTTCTACCAGGTCCACCAGCCGAAGCCAAAGAGATTTTGAGCGAATTTCTCCAGAAATTAGAAAAAACTAACTATTACTGGAATTACATCAGAACCTTTGGATTAAAGGAGAATGAAATTCTCGAAAAATGCAAAGAAGAACTTGACGCCGTAGATTCTGGTCTCTACCCCGATATAAGGGGTGTGGATATATTTTTAGGATTAAAGAATGCCAGTTTGCTCGAACAGACCTCACAACAGGTGGTTTCTAAGCTCGGTAAGAACGTATACGTCATCGGCACCAAAAACATAGAAGAAATCATCGGAGAAAAATTAAGGAAGAGAAAGCTTACCTTATCAACAGCTGAATCCTGCACAGGGGGACTCTTAGGGAATCTTATAACAAACGTGTCAGGCAGTTCTGACTATTTCATGGGAGGAGTTGTTTCTTATTCCAACGAAGCTAAAATTAAAATCCTTAATGTACCGGAAGAGATCATAAGAAATTACGGGGCTGTTTCAAAAGAGTGCGCTTATCACATGGCTGAAAATGTTAAGAGCCTCTTCGAAACTGACTTTGGAATTTCAATAACGGGAATTGCAGGACCTACAGGGGGTACACCCCAAAAACCGGTGGGGCTTGTCTTTATCGGAATCGCAACAAAGGAAGTAGCCTATGTATTTAAAAGAATCTTCGGAGGCACACGCATTGAAATAAAAATGAAAAGTGCCTTGGAATCCCTTTACTTATTGAACCTTATTCTTGAGGGAACTACATTCCCGGAAAATACTTTCAAAGTCTGAAATGGATAGTTCCTCTGGCCGTTTATCCAAATAATTCGAAAATACAGGCTCTAAGGACGGATTATAGCACCCCATTGCCCTCAAAAGGGTCCTTATTTTTTTTCTCCTTCCTTCAAAGAGTCTTCGAACGAACCTCTCAAGATCTCTCCTATCAGTAACTTCTTCCTTCCTTAAAAGCTTTAAGAATGCCGAGTTTACAAGGGGGACCGGGTGAAAGCAAAACCTTGAGATGTTAAATTCTATAGAGGGTGTATAGTAAAGATTAACGAAAACAGTAAGAGAACCGTAAACCTTGTTACCTGGCGGTGCAACAATCCTTTCCGCGACCTCCCGCTGAACCGTCAGGTAAATCTCGGGAAAATAGTCTCTCGAGTAAATTAACTTTTCCAGTATGGGCGTAGTTATGTGATAGGGTATGTTAGAAATGACTTTGGTCTCAGAAATTCCTAATTTTTCAAAAAGTTCCTTCAAATTAATCTTCAAAAAGTCCGCATTGTAGAGGAAAAATCTATCATCCAGAAAAAGGACGAATTCCCCTTTCAAATAGCGGAAAAGTTCTTCGTCGATTTCAATAGCAATGACCTTTGCTCCAGCCTTCAATAACTCCTCTGTGAGGTATCCCTTTCCCGGTCCGATTTCCAGTACCCACTCATCCTCCTTAACTTTAGCAGTTTCAACAATTTTCTTGAGAATATTGGTGTCGGTGAGAAAAACCTGAGAAAATTTTCTCAGGGGCATCAATTAGACCTCAACGAACTCATCGTACACATGCTCGATAAATTCGGCATTGTTTGTAAAGATCTGCATTTTGCTCTGGAGCCTTTGCATGGCATCAATGGGATCCAGCTCTGAGAGTACTTTACGAATAGCCCATATCCTTTTTAAAACCTCACTATTCAATAGTAGCTCTTCCCTTCTCGTACCCGATTTGTTAAGATCTATAGCAGGGAAAATTCTCCTATCCGCGAGCCTACGGTCAAGAACCAGCTCCATATTTCCTGTTCCCTTGAACTCCTCAAAAATCACCTCATCCATCTTTGAACCCGTTTCAATTAGAGCGGTTGCAATAATTGTGAGAGAACCACCACCCTCTATATTCCTTGCTGCACCGAAAAACTTCTTTGGCTTAACAAGGGCAGTGGAGTCTATACCACCAGATAAAGTTCTTCCTGAATGGGGAGTAACCACATTGTATGCCCGAGCAAGCCTGGTTAAAGAATCAAGCAAAATGACCACATTCTCTCCTAATTCCACAAGCCTTTTTGCCCTCTCAAGGACGATTTCAGCGACTTTTGTATGCCTCTCTGCCGGCATATCAAAGGTAGAGCTTATAATCTCATCTGCATCTACATTTCTTTTAAAATCTGTCACTTCTTCAGGCCTTTCATCAATCAAGAGTACGATGAGCTTGACCTCATCCCTGTGGTTCTTCAATATGGAATTGGCTATCTTTTGCAAAAGCACCGTTTTACCTGCCCTTGGTGGGGAAACGATAAGACCCCTCTGCCCCATTCCAATAGGCACAAAAAGGTCAACAATTCTCATTGAAATATCGTTTTCATTAGGTATCTCCAGGTTAAATTTCCTTGTAGGATAGAAAGGTACCAATTCTTCAAATTGAGGCCTCGATTTTAATTCATCCGGAAGCCTACCGTTAATTCTTTCGATCTGTGTAAGGGCCATGCTCTTATCGCCTTCCTTAAGTTTTTTGGCATAGCCCACAATGTGATCACCCTCCCTTAACCCGTACGATTTGATGGTAGCGTAGGAAACGTAAATGTCGTCATCACTGGGAGCGTAGTTCTTTTCCTTTCTTCGGAGAAATCCAAAAATAGACTTTCTGCCCTTTTCTCCTTCCTTTTCCTGTTCAATGATTTCAAGCACCCCTTCACAATACTTTATACCATTCAGTGCCGCTTGACGCTCGAGAATTTTCTCAATGAGTTCTTTCTTCCTCATCTCTTCATAATTTTCAATGGAAAGTTCCTTAGCTATTTCGTAAAGTTCACTCAACTTTTTCTTTTCCAACTCCTTCGCTTCAAACATTTTCCCCTCCTAAATCATTGGCGTGTTATTAATATAAAGATGAAAAACTGCATCGAGGGTCTTAGCTGCCCGATGGGCAACCATTACCCTTGACATAAAAATCTGGAAAAATTCCAAGACCGGCGCAATGTTGGTATCAATCTCAATTTCATAGGTTATAACCCTTTTTTCAGGGTCTACTAAGATTTTTGAACTGGTAGCAGCAAAATTGACTCTGTCATGAATATCCACCTTCAAATTTTCCCAGATATTTCCCATTTTCCTTACTCTGCTTCTGTGGACATCAGCCTTATCAGCCAGTATCAGGGCAGCAGAAAGCACCGAAGAAGGAAAACCATCCTCCTCGTGGTGATTCCCAATCGCCATCATAACATCGGTCACCTGTTCCACTGGTAACCCTCGGCGTCTTAAAAGGTCACCTGCAATCACAGCACCAACCTGTGCATGGTGTTCCCTATTCACAAGGTTCCCTACATCATGAAGAAGTCCGGCAATTTCGCCAAGTCTTTTAAGATCCTCATTATAACCCAGTGACTCGAGAATTTGACCGGTTCTTTTTGCCACCCAGGTTACGTGCCTGAGTCCATGCTCTGTGTAGCCCATCGCTTCCAGTTGTGCATCCGCTTTTTTTATATAAGTAACAACTTCTTCGTCATCAAGCAGATCTTGATAAGTCAGTTTAACCATATATCCTCCTCAAAAATTCTGGATCTTCCTCCAGTTTGTTTCCAATCACTACAAAGTCTGCGCCACTATCAAAGGCTTTTATAATTTTTTCCTTTGAATTCAATCCTCCTCCCACAATAACTGGTATTTTAACGTTCTCCTTAATACTTCTTACAATTTCACCGGGCACTGGATTTAGGGCACCAGAACCTGCCTCCAAATATAACAATTTAAACCCAAGATATTCCGCTGCAAGGGCGTGTGCCACCGCCAAATCTACTTTATCCACTGGTAGAGGTTTTGTTCCCGTAACAAATTCAACCGTCGTCGTTTTGCCGGAATCGAAGAGAAGGTAAGCCGTTGGGATAGGCTCAATACCGTAACTTTTTACGAGGGGGGCCATCCTTACCTGTTCATCAATTAAATACTGTGGATTCCTTCCACTTAAAAGGGAAAGAAAGAGAATGGCATCAGCCCCTTCCACTACCTGACAGTGAGACCCAGGGAAAAGGATAACAGGCTTTCTTGTTTTCCCTTTCAACTTTTTCACGAAATCCTGTATATCTGACCTTACTAAGAGACTACTTCCCACTAAGAAACCCACTACCTTTTCTTCATCCTCATACTTAGAAAGGATCTGGGATACTTTTTCATCATCCACTTTATCAGGATCCAAGAGGATGAATACCTTCTTTTTCTCGCCCTCAAGAAATAATTTTTCGTACAAACTCATTTAATTTACTACCTCCATGGGAAATCAAAATGCCAAAAATTCTTGGGGAAATACCTAAGACCATCTTTAAAGCTGAAACAGCATTAATGTCCTCTAAATATTGCCCATCAAGAGACCTTTTTAAATCCTTAAAGATTTCCACAAGCTCGTCCCGTTTAGGCGAGTAAAAAACCTTTTTAACCGTAGTTGAAATATAATAATCCCGACCCAGAAACTTTTTAAGGCTTTCGGGATACGATTCCGGAGAACCCGTTGCTATGGACTCAGCAGCAATTTTCCCTGATAGGTAAGCGTTGGCTATACCGCCACCGGACATAGGGTCTGCCAATCTACCAGCATCACCAACAAGGAAAACACCATCTTTATAGATCTCCTCCTCCATCCCTCCCCAAGGAACAACGCCTCTCAAAGCCCCAAGAATTTTTCCATTGGGAAAGTACTTTTCAAGGAAGAGTTTTAAACCCGCTTCAGCAGAATCCCACGAAGTATCAACGCCTACACCCACATTGGCAAACCCCTTTTTCTTAGGGAAAACCCATCCATACCCACCTGGAGTAAGAGCTTCAGAATAGTAAAAAACGATTGTATCTTCTTCAATACTTTTATCGTAAAGATAAACCTGAGAGCAATAATGCGTAAAACCCTGCCTTAATTCTGTCCTCATACCCGCCTTCAGCCCGACTCCGGAGCCGGGACCATCTGCACCCACGACGTACTGAGAAAGAAACTCTAATATCTGACCACCGCGATTTACAAAAACCCGATAATAATTGCCTTCTTTCTTAAGGTCAAAAAATTTGGAATTAATTAATGGTACTGCGCCTTTCTCAACAGCCCTTTCGAAAAGCAACCTATCAAAGATTTTTCGCTCTAAGATATAACCAAAAGAGCTCTTTGAAAGGACCGTAAAATCAACTTCGTCTTCGACAAGAATCCTGATCTTCTTAATTTCTGAAGCGACTCCACGTTCTGGTTTAACGATTTCGTAAAATCCTCTTGAGATACCCTCTGCACAAAGTACATTTCTTCCTACTTCCCGATCTTTTTCCACAACAAGTACTTTTTTACCAAGGTCCGCAAGATGAAAGGATGTGGAACTTCCCGCGGGACCTCCTCCAACAACGATTACATCATAAGCTTGCCTTAGGGAAATCATCTATTTTCCTGGAGCAAAACGGAGCAAAAAGGAGTTAATCCAACCCGAATCACCATCTTCATCCAAAACTTTTATCCACTGTCCTTTTGAACGGCCAAGAAAAATGAATTTCTCGTTAGGATTCGTGTAATTCTTCGTAATTTCAGACCCTTTATCAGGTTTTGAGTATAACGGCACGGTAAGGGCGTATTTTTCCATGTCCTTCTTCACTTCGGGGGCAAAAGCCATCTTTGTACCCGGTTTCTCATATATGGAAGGCTTCCTAAGCAAAGAGCAGACCATCAAGAAAATTGTTAACACCCAAATTCCATATTTGAAGTATTTGAAACATTTGTCCTCTCTCCAGGTAAAACCCTTGGGTTGCCTGAAATAAAAATCTTCGTCTTTAAAGAGTTTCATGAAATAAAAGAGAAATATTAAACCCGGGCTGCGACCTACTCTCCCACACCCTTGCGGGTGCAGTACCATCGGCCCTGGAGGGCTTAACTTCCGGGTTCGGAATGGAACCGGGTGTTTCCCCTCCGGTATGGCAGCCCGGGAAAAATAAGACAAAAAGTGGTTGAGGTAGGTGACTAAGACTCTCGGCCTATTAGTACCGCTCGGCTCAATCCCTTACGGGACTTACACCTGCGGCCTATCAACCCGGTAGTCTTCCGGGGGCCTTAGCCAACCGTATAACCCAGCTTGCGCCAGGTTACCGGTTGACGGGGTACCTAATCTTGGGGCGCGCTTCCCGCTTAGATGCTTTCAGCGGTTATCGCCTGGAGACATGGCTACCCAGCGCTGCCCCTGGCGGGACAACTGGTACACCAGAGGTCTCCCCACCCCGGTCCTCTCGTACTGGGGGCAGCCCCCCTCAAGTACCCTACGCCCGTGGCGGATAGGGACCGACCTGTCTCACGACGGTCTGAACCCAGCTCACGTACCCCTTTAATGGGCGAACAGACCAACCCTTGGGACCTTGTCCAGCCCCAGGATGGGGTGAGCCGACATCGAGGTGCCGAACCGGGCCGTCGATGTGAACTCTCGGGCCCGACTAGCCTGTTATCCCCGGGGTAACTTTTATCCGCTGAGCGATGGCCCTTCCACACGGGACCACCGGATCACTAGGCCCTGCTTTCGCACCTGCTCGGCCTGTCGGCCTCACAGTCAGGCCCCCTTATGCCCTTGCACTCCACGCACGGTACCGTCCGTGCTGAGGGGACCTTTGGGCACCTCCGTTACCCTTCAGGAGGTCACCGCCCCAGTGAAACTGCCCACCAAGCGCTGTCCCCCCACTCGATCCAGAGTGGCGGGTTAGGATCCCAACACTTCAAGGGTGGTATTTCACCGGCGCCTCCACCTCCCCTGGCGAGGAGGCTTCACAGGCTCCCACCTATCCTACACATGAAGTGTCAAGACCCAACGCCGGGCTGCAGTAAAGCTCCACGGGGTCTTTCGGTCCTGCCACGGGTAGGTGGCATCTTCACCACCACTACAACTTCACCGAGCTTCCCCCTGAGACACCGGCCCAGTCGTTACGCCATTCGTGCAGGTCGGAACTTACCCGACAAGGAATTTCGCTACCTTAGGACCGTTATAGTTACGGCCGCCGTTTACCGGGGCTTCGGTTTGGGGCTTGCACCCCTCCCCTTAACCTTCCGGCACCGGGCAGGCGTCAGAGCCCATACGTCCTCTTGACGAGTTCGCGGACTCCTGTGTTTTTGGTAAACAGTCGCCAGGCCCTCTTCGCTGCGACCCCGTTCCGCTCCAGCCGCAAGGGCCTTCACGTACTTGGGGCACCCCTTCTCCCGAAGTTACGGGGCCAAGTTGCCGAGTTCCTTAGGGGGAATTCTCTCGCGCGCCTGAGCATACTCTGCCCGTCTACCTGTGTCGGTTTGCGGTACGGTCAGCCTGGTTTCAACGCCTGCGAGGCTATTTCTTGGCAGCATCGTCCAGACCAGTTCTCCCCCGTTATGGGGGATCCCCATCGCCTCTCAGAGCTGGGTCTTTAAACCCGCCCCTCCGGATTTCCCTGGAGAGGCCTCCTACAGGCTTAGACGCCCTAAGCCACCAGGGCGCTGGCCTTTCCCTACTGCGTCACCCCCCAGGCTCCACCAAGCTGGCTCCCGAATATTAACGGGTTTCCCATCCCCTACGCCTTTCGGCCTCAGGTTAGGGGCCGGCTAACCCACCGCGGACGAGCCTTCCGGTGGAAACCTTAGACTTTCGGCGCCTCCGATTCTCACGGAGGTTATCGCTACTAATGCCTGGATTCTCACTTCCCTGCAGTCCAGAGGTCCTCGCGAACCACCTTCAGCCCGCAGGGAACGCTCCCCTACCGCTGTCACCCAAAGGTGACAACCCGCAGCTTCGGTGGAAAGCTTAGCCCCGTTAAATTTTCGGCGCAGGGGCGCTCGACTGGTGAGCTGTTACGCACTCTTTAAATGATGGCTGCTTCTAAGCCAACATCCCAGCTGTCTATGCGCCCCCACATCCTTTACCACTAAGCTTTCACTTCGGGACCTTAGCTGGCGGTCTGGGTTGTTCCCCTCTCGGCAATGGAGCTTATCCCCCACTGCCTGACTCCCGGGAAGCATGTTGCGGCATTCGGAGTTTGGTTGGGTTCGGGGTTCCCCCTACCCCATCCAGTGCTCTACCTCCGCAACACTCATTCCCGAGGCTAGCCCTAGAGCTATTTCGGGGAGAACCAGCTATCTCCGGGTTCGATTAGCTTTTCACTCCTACCCACAGCTCATCCGAGGACTTTTCAACGTCCACCGGTTCGGGCCTCCATCACCGGTTAAGGTGACTTCACCCTGGCCATGGGTAGATCACCCGGCTTCGGGTCTACCGCCGCCGACTTAACGCCCTATTCGGACTCGCTTTCGCTACGGCTCCGGCCCAGAGGGCCTTAGCCTCGCCGGCGACGGTAACTCCCAGGCTCATTACGCAAAAGGCACGCCGTCAGGCCATTTAACCTCCCCGAAGGGAAGTTAAATGGACCCTCCGACTGATTGTAGGCACCTGGTTTCAGGTTCTATTTCACTCCCCGCACTGGGGTTCTTTTCACCTTTCCCTCACGGTACTTAGTCCGCTATCGGTCACCAGGGAGTATTTAGCCTTAGGTGGTGGTCCACCCAGATTCCCCCAGGATTCCACGTGTCCCGGGGTACTCGGGAACACAGTCCAGGAAGACTCCTCACCTTTCGCCTACGGGGCTTTCACCCTCTATGGCCTACCTTTCCAGGTAGTTCGGCTAGGCGGGAGTTTTGTAACTTCCCGGCTCCGCCGTGGCAGAGCCCGACTGTGTCCCACTACCCCGTCTCTGCAACGCCCACAGGCTTGGCACAGAGACGGTTTAGGCTGTTCCCCTTTCGCTCGCCGCTACTCAGGGAATCGCGGTTGCTTTCTTTTCCTCCGGGTACTGAGATGTTTCAGTTCCCCGGGTTCGCCTCCCCCATAAGGGGGATGACCACCTATTAAGGTGGCCGGGTTTCCCCATTCGGGCATCCCGGGATCAAAGGCTGCTTGCGCCTCCCCCGGGCTTATCGCAGCTTGCCACGCCCTTCATCGCCTCCTGGTGCCGAGGCATCCACCAGGTGCCCTTACTATCTTAGCCACCTACCTCAACCACTTTGTTTTCAAAGAGCAGATTTGTAAGTAGATAAATTATATCCGCTCCCCCTTGGAATGTCAAGGGGCGATAAAATACCCTTCGTTTGCAAGTGTTAATATATTAATATAGTGTCCGTGTTCTGTCAAGTTTTTTGCAAATCCTTGGAAAAACAAAACTTAGCAAAAACAGTCAAATAGGTATCATCAAAGTTATTATCCCAAACTGCGAAAATCTTTTACACTTTTTCCCCGTGGGTCCAAATTTTAACTTTTTAAGCCATGCTTTAAAATTTTACCATGAAAGATATTGTAAAGGGTTCTTTTCTTTTGAGCTTGAAAATTTTCGTGGTTGCCCTTTTCATCGGAATTGTTATTCTGGCTATATTCTGGAAATTTACCCCTTCACCTTATGTAATTGAGAAATATGAGCCGAGCCTCTCTACAGAAGTCTACGATAGAAATGGTAGATTTGTTCATGCCTTTTACCTTCAAAAACGCGAGGCAGTCAGACTCTCAAAGGTGCCCCGTAATCTGATTAACGCCTTTATTGCTATTGAGGACAAAAGGTTTTTCCAGCACAACGGTATTGATATTGTGAGAGTTTTTAAATCGGCCATTGTGGACATTACTTCCTTACGGCCCGTGCAAGGTGCTTCAACAATAACCCAACAACTGGCAAGAAACATGTTCCTGACTCCACAAAAGGCAATAGTAAGGAAAATTAAGGAGATGCTCCTTGCTATCAAAATTGAAAGGACCTTCTCTAAGCAGGAAATCCTTGAGAAATATTTGAACATTATTTATTTTGGAAACGGACTTTACGGTGTGCAAACTGCAAGCAAATATTTTTTCGGGAAACCTGTTGATAGTTTGAATCTTGCAGAATGTGCTCTTCTTGCTGCAATTCCGAAATCACCAAAACTCTTTTCACCCATTTCCAACTATCAAAGGGCAATTAAAAGGCAGAGACTAATCTTAAAACAAATGAAAGAAGAAGGTTTTATCACCGAGGAAGAATACCAAGAAGCACTGAAAACAGAAATCAAAATAAACCCTGCATCCACAACGTCTACAGGGGTTGTAGGGCCATACTTTATGGATATGGTCAGAAATTATGTAATATCAAGATATGGTGAGGACTTCCTTTACAAGGGCGGCGGAAAAATCTACACGACGATGGATTTAGACTATCAGAGGGTTGCAGACTCAATTTTACCTGCAATGTTAGACTACTTTGAAACGGCATACAAACTAAAACCAGCAAAAAAAGACTTCAAAAAAATCGAACCAACTGACCAAACACCATACCTCCAGGGGGCTTTGATAACCATCGATCAAAACACAGGGGAAATTCTTGCCCTCGTTGGAGGTAGAGACAGAAGCGAGAGTGAGTTTAATAGGGCTACTCAGGCTTTGAGGCAACCAGGTTCTGCCATCAAACCCTTTGTATATCTCACTGCAATAGACAACGGTTATTACGGTTCTGACAAGGTAAACGACGCCCCCATAGTGCTCTACGAGGGAAAGGCGTACGAGTGGAGGCCCAAGAATTTTGACAACACTTATCTCGGTGAGATTACTATTAGGAAGGCTCTCGCTCTTTCGAGAAATCTCGCCACGGTGGACTTAATACTTCAGGTGGGCCCTGAAGCCGTTGCTTCCTATGCAAGAAGATGTGGTTTCAAAACAACAATACCACCCTATCCTTCCATCGCCCTTGGGGGCATCTCGATCTCTCCTATGGAATTAACAACGGCTTACTGCACCATCGCAAATTACGGGAAAAGAGTAAAGCCCTATTTTATAAGGAAAATAGTTAACAGAGCGGGTGTAGTTCTTGAAGAAAATAAGCCACAGGCTAATCAAGTCTTTGACTCAACAACAATTTATATTTTAATCAATTTAATGAAGTCAGTATTCACTGAGGGTACAGCCCTTCCGGCTATCACTGCCTACGGCTGGTCGAGGCCCGCCGCCGGCAAAACAGGAACCACTGACAATTTCAGAGATACATGGTTCATTGGATTTACACCGGACATCCTTACTACCGTTTGGGTCGGTTATGACTCTGTTAGAACAATTTTTAAAAATGCTACTGGAGCTGCCCTTGCTGTGCCCATATGGACTTTATATATGAAAGAGATACTCAAAGATACACTAACAAGGGATTTCCCTGTACCACCTGGAATTGTTTTCGCCGAAACCTGTGATGAATCAGGGCTCCTTGCCACTCAATATTGTCCTAAGACCCATATCGAACCTTTCAGAACTGGAGATGAACCTCACGAGTTTTGCAAAATCCACGCACCTTCACCCACGAGAGAGAAGATCAAAAAACTGCGGGAAGAAGAATCTAAACACTGATCAATGTACCTGTCAATCCTTGCCTTTATTTGTTATTTCAGCCTTTTCCCTGTCTCTTCTCAACTTTTCGCATCTAATCCATCATCTCTTCTGGACCATTCTTCCACAATATTCTTTAACCCTTCGCTTCTTGGAGAAAAAACAAAGTTAGAATTGTCTTTAGCTTCCTATACATTCTTGGAGTCCTTCAAAATTTATAGCCTCGCTTTCTCTTATAAAAAAGTTGCCCTTGGAATGTGCTATGCAGGTACAAAAGAACTTAACGAAAAATTTTATGTTTTTGGTTTTTCAAGGAAACTAAAGGATGTTGATCTTGGCCTGTCCATTTCCATAAATGAGAGGCTTTATGAAAATTTTGTTTCTCGCCAGTTAAACGGCGCCTTAGCTTTTTCAAAAAGCTCAGAAGACCTAACTTTCGGGGCATCCTTCTCAAAGAACTTATCAGAGAGCACCTTAAATCTCTTTGCTGTGCTAAATGAATCCATTGGCCGAACTTTTATTGATTATATTTTTTACAGTAATGAAAGAACCCTCTCCCTGAGCCAGGAGTTTAAAATATTGCCGTTTTTAAGCCTTTCTCTTGGCTTTTCAAAGAATCCAGACCAGTATTTCGCTGGAATTTCTGCGAACAACTATATAAAACCAGCTCTTTCCATCAGGTATCTTCAAAACCTTGGTTATTTGGTCACATCAGGAATTGAATATACATTTTGAAGGACTTATAATTTGAAAGAATTCGGATCAAGGAGGAGTTTGTGAGAAGTATTTTATATAGAGGTTTGTTGGTATTGTTTGTCCTGGGGATAGCCCTGTGGACCCTTTGGCCTACCTTCCGCTATTACACGCTATCTCCCTCTGAAAGACAAAGCTTGTCAGCAGAATACATCTCTAAACTCAAGAAACAGGCTCTCAATCTGGGATTGGACCTTCAGGGCGGTATGTACATGGTTCTCGAAGTGGACAAATCGAAACTTACGGAAGAAGAGGCGAAGGGTGCAGAAGATAGAGCCCTTGAAATAATTCGAAATCGTGTAGACCAGTGGGGGGTTGCGGAACCTGTAATTCAAAAGACAGAAGAAGGGAGAATAATCCTCCAACTTCCCGGTGTTCTCGAGAGAGAAAGGGCACAGGAACTCATTGGAAAAACGGCACTTCTTGAGTTTAAACTGGTTGCAGACCAAAAGGTTTTAGGACAAACAATAAAAAATATAGATGATGTTCTACAAAAAACCTGGAAGGGCGATACCACAAAAACCTATCTCACAGACATCATCGTTACCTACCAGGGTGGAGTTGCAGTAAGAGAAGTAGATGCCGCCAAATTTATAGAAATCATCAACCTTCCAGAGGTGCAGGCAGTTATTCCACCTGACTACCAATTTCTATTTGGAAGAACAACCGAAACTCAAGATGGAGAAAAGATAAGACCAATTTACCTCGTCAAAAAGGAACCGGAGTTAACTGGCGCGACTTTAAAAAGTGCAAGGCACACCATCTATCAGGGACAGGATCCCGCTTATGCCGGAAAACCCATTGTTGAAATCCATTTTGATAAAAAGGGCGCCACAAAATTTGCCTTTGTGACAGGGGCTAACATTGGAAAACAGCTGGCAATAGTTCTCGACGGTGTAGTTCAGTCCGCACCTGTAATAGAGGAAAGAATCCCGACAGGTGATGCAATAATTAGAGGAAACTTTACCATAGACGAAGCAAAGGAACTGGCAATTATTCTGAGGGCCGGCGCACTACCAGCACCAATTAAAATTGTTGAAGAACGCACCGTTGGAGCAACTCTTGGAAAAGATTCAATAGAAAAAGGATTAAAGGCTTTTCTCATCGGCTTCATAATAGTTGTGGTATTTATGTTAATTTATTATAAATTAGCCGGTCTAATTGCTGATCTTGCATTACTTCTCAACACCATTTTCATCCTGGCCGTTATGGTTGCCCTCAAGGCAACTTTAACCCTTCCTGGAATGGCCGGTCTTATCCTTACTGTGGGTATGGCGGTTGACGCAAATGCACTTATCTTCGAGAGAATTCGGGAAGAACTTCGTGCAGGTAAAAGTGTAAAGGCTGCAGTAGAAGCGGGGTTTGCCAAAGCAACGATCACCATTCTGGATGCAAACCTCACTACCCTAATTGCAGCCCTTGTGCTCTTGAGATTCGGCACGGGCCCCATCAAAGGTTTCGGAACTGTTTTGTCCATAGGTATCCTTTCCAACTTCTTTACCGCAATCTTTGCTTCAAAAATAGTCTTTGACTACCTTGTCAATGTTAAAAAGGTAGAAAAACTAAGCATATAAAGGAGCTTGCAATGGAATTCTTTAGAAATCCTAAAATCAATTTTATAGGCAATAGGAAATACATGTACTTTCTATCAGGAGCCCTTGTCCTTCTGAGTATCATCGTGCTTATCGTGAAGGGTGGCCCTAATTACGGTGTTGACTTCCGAGGAGGGCTATTACTACAAATAAAAACAGAGCCTCCCTTAAAGATCGAAGCAGTTAGATCTACTCTTGCGTCTAAAGGGTACAAGACCGAGGTTCAGACCTTCGGCGAACCGGGAATGTTTATTCTCAAATTCTCCAGCGAGCAAATTTCACCGGACGAAATAGTAAACGCACTAAAATCCGCACATCCTAATACGAGCATATCCCTTTTAAGAACAGAAATGGTAGGGCCTTCCATAGGAAGGAAACTCACTATGCAGGCTATTACCCTGGTGTTTGTAGGGATGCTCTTAATGCTCATTTACATATGGTTCCGCTTCGATTTCAGATTTGGAGTTTCCTCAGTTTTAGCACTTTTCCATGACACAATAATCTCCCTTGGCATATTCACTCTTCTTGGCAGGGAATTCTCTGTTCCGACAGTCGCGGCCATTCTTACTCTTATTGGTTATTCTATAAACGACTCCATCGTGGTAGCCGATAGAATAAGGGAAAAATTAAGAGCCTTTGGCAAAGTAATTCCCAGAAATAAAATAGAAGAAATATTTAACTCTGGTGTTAACGAAACCCTTTCCCGTACCATAGTTACCTCCCTTACAACCCTTTTCCCACTCTTTACCATTCTCATTTTTGCCCGCGGCACCACAATCTTTGATTTCGCCCTGATTCTTACGATTGGTGTCATCGTTGGCACCTACTCCTCCATAGGAATTGTTGCATCCATTGTCACTGACTGGTACAAAACCTCCCTGAAAAAGGAAAAGGCTTGATATTAGGAGTCATTGGAAACCCTTACAAAACCGGCATTGACAAAGTTATACGGTGTATTTTAAACCATTTTAACGTATCTGAAGTTGTAATCTGGGATGGTTTTAAAAGCCATCTACAGGAATTTGTGAACCTTACCTATGCTGACGAACTTACTATAAAAGAAAGGGCGGACATTGTCGTATCAATTGGAGGCGATGGTACCTTTCTCCGAACCGCAAGAGTTTTCATTGAAAAACCAATAATGGGCGTAAACGTTGGAACCTTTGGATTCCTCACTATATACGGTGAAGAGAATCTCCCTACTGCCCTTGAAAATTTAAAAATAGGAAACTGGACCTCGGAAGAAAGGACGGTACTGCAGGCCAAATTGACCGATAAAACTTTGATCGCTTTAAACGATGTTACCTTTAACGTAACCGGTTCCTCAAGGATGATGACCGTTGAGGTGCATGTTAATCACGAAAAACTCTACGACTTTAGAGGAGACGGCCTCATAGTGTCTACACCGACAGGTTCAACTGCCTACAACCTCTCTTCGGGTGGACCCATCCTTTATCCTACCATGGATGCCTTTGTGATTACACCTATTTGCCCCCATAAGTTGTCCCTAAGACCCGTCGTGGTACCAGCTGATAGCCTTATCGAAGTAAAAGTTTCTTCAAAGACTGAAGAGATGATAGTCTCTGCCGACGGACAGGAGACTATACCAATATCCGATGCAAAGGTAACCCTAACAAAAAATCCAGAAAAGGCTAAAATTGTTAAAACACCTTGCACTTTAAGCTATTTTGAAGTACTCAAAAGAAAACTTTACTGGGGATAATGGCTCTCCAGAGACTGTCTATTAAGAATTACCTTTTAGTGGAAAATCTTGAGGTGGAATTTCACCCAGGATTCAATGTGATCACAGGCGAAACCGGTGCGGGAAAATCCCTGATAATTGGTTCCCTGAATATTGCCCTTGGTGAAAAAATCGATTGGGACCTAATGGGCGAAAAAGAAGCTGAAATTACAGCTGTTTTTTCCCTTTCTGAAGAGGAAAAAAATATCTTGAAGGAAAACAACATTGAGGTAAACGATGAAATGATCGTTCGGAGAGTACTAAACCCACAGACGAAGAAATCAAAAATCTACATCAATATGACCCCTGTGACCCAGAGTTTCTTGAAAGAGATCACTGAACATTTGATTGACTTACACGGTCAGCACCAACACCAGAGCCTTTTAGACCCTCAAAAGCACATCGATTACTTAGATGGATTTGCTGGAATTCTTAAGGAACGGGAAAAGATGGAAGAACTTTACAATGCCCTTCTCGATGCGAAGGAAAGGCTTGAAAATCTGAGGAAAAGGCAAAGAGAGGCACAGGAGAAAGAAGAGTTTTACCGGTTCAAGCTCGAAGAACTGGAAAGGGCAAATTTAAAGGAAGGCGAAGAACAGGAATTAGAAGAGAGGCTAAGGATCCTTTCAAATATAGAAAAACTGCAATCCAACGTAACCGCATCGGCCTTCGAACTCTACGAAAGTGAAGACTCCGCCTATGAAAAGATCTTTAGAGCTATTAGAAACCTTCAAGAATTAACAGGTATAGATGCAAAGTTAATCGAAGGAGTTAACACACTCCATGACCTCGCCGATAAACTCCAGGAGATTTGGCGTTTTTTGATGGAGTACAAAAATACACTGGTCTTGAATCCCGAGGAACTGGAAGAGTTAAGGAGCAGGCTTACCTTTTTGAAAAATCTCAAACAAAAGTACAGGAAAACCATTGAAGAGCTCATAGAAGAGAAGGAATTTTTGAAAAAGGAACTGAGCCAGATTGAAAATTACGACAAAGAGATAGAAGCCTTGACAGAAGAAATTGCCAATCTGGAAAGGGAAGTGAAGAAGCAGGCAGAAATCCTTCACGAATCAAGAGTGAAAGCCGCACCAGAACTGGAAAGACTTATTGAAGAAGAACTGAAAGATCTTGCGATGGAAAGGGCAAAATTCAAAGTTAACATTTTAGAGAAAGAGATATCCCACCTTGGAAAAGACTCTGTTGAATTCTACATTTCCACAAACCCCGGTGAAGACCCAAAACCCCTATCCAAAATCGTTTCAGGGGGTGAGCTTTCCAGAATTATGCTTGCCATCAAAAGGGTCTTAGCAGACCTTGTAAACGTACCTACGATGGTCTTTGACGAGGCAGATACGGGCATTGGAGGCAAAATTGCCGAAAAGGTGGGTAGAAAAATGAAAGAAATAAGCCAGAAGAGGCAAGTCATTGTGATAACCCATTTGCCACAAATTGCAGCCTTTGGAGAAAAACATTTTATCGTGGAAAAAACAGTGGAAGGGGATAAAACCCGTATCAAAATCAGAGAACTCAATGAGCAGGAAAGGGTCAGAGAAATTGCCAGGATGTTATCAGGCGAAAAAATTACAGAGGAATCTCTTCAGTACGCAGAAAAATTTTTAAAGAGCATCAGGGGGTAAGATGGCAAACCAGGAAAAAGAGTTTAGCCTTTTCATAAAACACGCCTGCAAAGTTTTATTTGACAAAAAGGCAGAAGAAATAAAGGTAATTGAAGTGGGTAAATTCCTTCCCCAGATAACAGATTACTTCATTATTGCCACTGCAAATTCTAAGGAGCATATGAACGCTTTAAGAAGACATTTAGAAGAGGAACTCGCCGCAATCGGTGCTCACCTTCACCATGCGGAAGGTTTCAGAAATGCCCGATGGGTACTTCTCGACTATGAAGACTTTATAATTCACATCATGCTCCGGGAGGCAAGGGAGTTCTATAGACTTGAGGAACTCTGGAGTGATGCACCAAGGTGGACCTATGAAGAAACTTTTAAGAGAGAGGATTGAAGAAAAACTAAAGGAAATAATTGAGAAAAGTTTCGGTTTAAAAATCGATTTCTATTTGGAAGAATCGCCAGAAGAGGACTTCGGTGACTATTCCACAAACATTCTCTTCAGATTGGCAAAGGAACTAAAAAAGAATCCAGTTGAACTGGGGGAAAAGATTCTACGCGAATTGTCCGAATTCGACCTCCTTGAAAGGGCAGATATAGCAAAGGGCTTTTTAAACCTTAAGGTATCTCAAAAACACCTTGGAGAAATCTTAAACGACCTTTCTAAAGATCCCGAAAATTATGGAAAAAATAACCTTGGTAACCAAAGAAAAGTAAATCTTGAATTCGTTTCCGCAAATCCCACAGGGCCATTGGTGGTAGTTAACGCAAGGGCTGCCGCTGTGGGTGATTCACTAAGAAGGATAATGAGTACCTGTGGCTACCTTGTGGATTCAGAGTACTATGTCAACGATGCAGGTGGCCAGATAGAAAGGCTTAGAAAGTCCATAGAGGCCCGTGTTCGTGAGATTCAAGGGCTTCCCTTTGAATTCCCCGAAGATGGTTATCATGGTGAATACATCCACGATATCGCAAGGGCGATCCTGGAAACAAACTTTTCTGGTGATTACGGGAGATTTGCCGTCGAATACATCCACAACTGGCAAAAAAGGACGCTGGAAAGGTACAGGGTTAAGTTCGATCGTTTTGTATTTGAGACGGAAATCAGGAATTCTGAATACCCTAAGAGAGTCATGAAGATCCTTGAAGATTCAGGACTGACTTATATTCAAGATGGCGCCACAGTTTTCAAATCATCGGCCTTCGGTGACGATAAGGATAGGGTCCTTATAAGGAGTAACGGCGAACCTACCTATTTCTTCTTTGATCTTGCTTACCACCTTCATAAAATTGACAGAAACTACGACATCCTCATCGATATTTGGGGGCCCGATCATCATGGTTACATACCCCGGATGCAGGCTGGACTAAAGGCACTGGGATTCAATGTGGAAAACTTTAAGGTACTTATTGCCCAGCAGGTAAATTTAGCGAGGGGACAGGAAAAGGTCAAAATGTCAAAGAGAAAAGGCGAAATTTACTCCATGGACGATCTCATTGACGAAGTTGGTGTAGATGCGGCAAGGTTTTTCTTCCTCACCAGAACGGTAAACGCCCATCTTGATTTTGATTTAGAACTGGCAAAAACCATTGGTGTCCAAAATCCGGTCTATTACGTCCAGTATAGCCATGCAAGGATTGCGAGTCTTCTGGACTTTGGTAAAGAGAAAGGGCTATCCCATGAAAAAGGCAATCCATCCCTGCTTACCGAAAAGGAAGAAAGAAGCCTCTTACGGAAAATCATGTTCTACCCCGATATTATCCAGAGCGCCTGCAGAAGTTTGGAACCTCACCTTCTGGTAAGGTATCTCCTCGAACTTTCAGAACTATACCACAGTTATTACCAGAAGATAAGGATTGTTACTGAGGATTCAGAACTTAGTAATGCGAGACTTCTACTCTCTTTTGGAGTTAAAACTGTTGTGAAAAATGGCCTTGATCTTTTAGGTATAGAAGCACCGGAGAGGATGTAAAATGAAAGAACCCCTTGAATTAAGGCCCTTAAGTTTCACAAGGAATTATCTCAAAAACCCTGAAGGGTCCTGCCTTGTACAGATGGGGAACACGATGGTACTCTGCACCGCCTCGGTGCAAACCAAACTCCCCAACTGGCTACAGGGTGCGGAGCAGGGCTGGATCACCGCAGAGTATAGTATGCTGCCAAGATCGACCCAGGAAAGAAAACCGAGGGAATCCCGTACAGGGAAACTGGATTCCCGTTCCATCGAAATATCAAGGATTATTGGGAGGAGTCTGAGGGGAGCCGTGGATCTTTCAAAGATTCCAAACATCTCTATCATCATTGATGCCGATGTTTTACAGGCTGACGGAGGAACCAGAACTGCTGCTATAAACGGAGGCTTTGTCGCCTTATACGACGCCACAAGGTATCTAATGGAACAAAAGGTAATAAGTGAAAACCCCATTCTGGAGTTTATAGGCTCAGTTTCAGTGGGAATTGTGAACGGTGAGTTCCATTTAGACCTATCCTACGAGGAAGATTCCCAGGCAGAGGTTGATTTAAATGTTACAATGACGGAAAGCGGGAAAATTATAGATATACAGGGCACTGCTGAAAAGCGGCCTTTAACGCGGGAGGAATTGGAAAAACTCCTGGATCTCGCCTTTGATGGCATCAAAAAAATCATTGAGAAAGAAAAGGAAGTACTGGGAATAAGGTTGGAGAAAACATGAAGATTTCAGATTTTAGAAGTGATACAGTAACAAGGCCTACAAAGGAAATGTACGAGGCGATGATGAAGGCGCCCCTTGGGGACGACGTTCTCGGGGATGACCCTACCGTCAAAGAATTGGAAAGGCTGGCAGCAGAGAAAACGGGGTTCGAAGCCGCCCTCTTTGTTCCATCGGGTACCATGGGAAATGCCATAGCAGTAAGGGTGTGGACAAGGGATGGTACAGAAGTGATTCTCGAAGAGATGTCCCATATCTACACCAGTGAAGTAGGGCACATCGCCTATATTTCGAGGGCAATTCCCCGGCCCCTAAAATCCAACAGGGGCATAATTGACCCTGAAGATATAAAAAGGGCTATAAGAAAGGAAGAACTGCACAAAGCGGGCACCTCTTTGGTTTGCCTTGAAAACACCCACAACTATTGGGGAGGAAAAGCACTTCCTCCTGATTATGTTGCAGAGGTTTCTGCAATCTGCAAGGAATACGGGCTGCCTTTGCATATGGATGGTGCGCGAATCTTTAACGCTTGCACTTTTCTTAAAGTAGATGTAAAGGAATACACCAAACACCTCGATTCTTTAATGTTTTGCCTTTCTAAAGGGCTGTCAGCACCCGTGGGCTCAATACTATGCGGTTCGAAAGAATTCATTGAGAAGGCAAGAAGGGTTAGAAAACTCCTCGGCGGAGGGATGAGGCAAGCGGGTATCCTTGCAGCCTGTGGAATCGTCGCTATAAATAAAATGATTGACAGGCTTGATGAAGATCACAAAAATGCGAAAAGGCTTGCCGAAGGCCTTTCAAAGTTCACCTTCTTGAAAATAAACCCCGAAGAAGTGGAAACAAACATTGTAATAGTTGAAACAAAACTGGATCCTCAGAAAATATTGAATTTTCTCGAATCACAAGGAATTTTAGCCCTGCAGTTTGGGCCCGGTAGAATAAGGTTTGTAACTCACAAAGACGTAAACGAAGAAGACGTTGACAGACTTATAAAGGCCCTTGAGAACTTTAAAGCTTAGTTTAGTTAACGATGTCAAAACACATAGCCATTATTGAAGACCAGAAAGAAATAAGGGAACTGGTTGCTCACAACCTCGCCAAATTCAATTTCATAGTCCACAAGTTCTCCTTTGGATCGGAATTCTTGAGATACCTCGAACAGAAGAACTACCCCGATTTAATAATCCTCGATATAATGCTTCCCGACTGGGATGGTTTCGAATTGTTAAAATTTCTTAAAAGTGATGAAAGATACAAGAACATACCAGTCATCATGTTAACTGCAAGGGCTGAGGAAGCAGACAGGGTACTGGGATTAGAGATGGGGGCTGATGATTATGTAACAAAGCCCTTTTCTCCCAGGGAGCTGGTAGCAAGAGTAAAAAGTGTTTTAAGAAGATATGAAAAAACCCCTACTGAGGTAATAACTTATGGTGAGGACCTCATTATTTATTTAGATTCCAATCAAGTGTTTTTAAAAGGCAAAGAACTCAAGCTAACAGCAACGGAATTTAAAATTCTGAGCCTTCTTGCATCCCGCCCTGGTAAAATCTTCTCCAGGGAAGAAATCCTATCTCAACTTTGGGGGCTTGAAAAGGATACCCTTGAAAGAACTGTCGATGCCCATATTTCAAACTTGAGAAAAAAACTGGGGGAACTCGGTGCGTACATAAAAAACGTAAGGGGATTGGGATATAAAATAGAGGCAAAATAGCTTGTACAGAAAGCTATATCTCTACATTCTCTTACCCACTTTGCTAATTCTTTTAGGACTCCTCCTTTTGTCTCAAAACCTATTAGAAAAGGGGATAAAAACTTTACAACAGAAAAGCCTTCAGAATTTCGCCTTTTCAATCATTCAAAAAGAAGGTCAATACCTTTTTTCCGATGACAAAAATAAAGGGCTGTTCCAAAATCTAATTTATCTCGACTCTCTAACAGGAAATAGAATTACACTCATTGACACCAGTGGTGTTGTAATCTTCGATTCACGGGAAAACCCGGCACGTATGGATAATCACCGCTGGAGGCCCGAGGTGTCGGAGGCATTAAGGGGCAAAATCGGATTTTCTCAAAGGGAAAGTCAAACCCTAAAGAAAAGAATGCTATACTGCGCAGTTCCCGTAAGAAAAGGTGATACCATCATAGGTGTGGTAAGAGTGAGTGAGTATGAGAGTGGACTTGCAGATACCTACAAAAAACTGAAAACGACCTACATCCTCTTTATTTTCACCTTCACCATAATCGCATTTATCATCTTAACCGTCCTGGATTCAGCTTATCGAAAGGATATATTCCGTTTTTTGCAGGCCTTTAAAAAACTCTCGGAAAATGATTTCAGTGTAAGAATACTATGGGAAAGGGAGGGCCCACTCAAAGAGCTGGCTGAGCAGTTCAATGAAATGGTGGAAAAGCTTTCTCAAATACAAAAAGTCCTCGAAGATACTGAACAAAAATTAAAAACGATCCTTGAGACGATACCTTTTCCCCTGGGAATAATCGACAGTAAACTTAACATCCTATATTCCAACCTGCCCTTTAAAACACTTTTCGCAGATGAGAAAGAGAAAGTAGACCTTTTATCCTTTGAAATTTTGAGACAGGCAAGAAGAGTACTAAAAGAATCGGAAACCCAGGAGTTAAAATATGAGTCCCAATGGAAGGGTAAATACTACCAGGTTTACTTGAAAAGAGTGGGAAACCTTCCCCAAGTAATCCTAATCGCCATTGATGTTACGGATGCCCTTGAAAAAGAAAGGGTAAAGAAAGAGCTAATTTCCCACGTATCCCATGACCTCAAAACCCCCCTTACCATCATTAAAGGCTACGGAGAGACCATTCTCGAAGAGTGCAAGGATGAAAACATTAACTATTATGTTGAAAACATTTTAAAGGCCGTTGATGAACTCTCACGACTGATAACAAAGCTTAACACCCTGTCAAAACTGGAAAACCTTCCTGAGGTGGAAGTAAAAGAGTTAAAACTTAAGGAATTTGTAGAGAGCATAATAACACCTTTCAAGCATGTCGCTTCTAAAAAAGGTCTTGAATTCCATTATTCTATCAAAACGGACACTGAAACGGTAAAGACCGACCCGGAAAAACTCAAAATGATCATCGTAAATCTCCTTGACAATGCCGTGAAATTTACGGAAACAGGAAGGGTGGAACTTGAAGTGGTAAAGGAGGGAGATGAGCTCAAAATAACAGTTTCCGACACGGGACCCGGCATCCCAGAGAACCTAATCCCGAGAATTTTTGAGAGGTTTTTTACTCTTGATAAGTCAAGGGGAGCAGGTTTTGGCCTGGGTCTTGCCATAGTGAAACACGCAGTCCAGACACTAAAGGGAAGTATAGACGTAAGAAGTCAAGTGGGGCTTGGAACCACTTTCACAGTCACTATTCCTAAGGTTAATCCCCTTTAACCCAATCTTAACAATTCCTTAACACTCCCGTTCCATAATTTTAACGCTAACAAAGGGAGGTTAAAATGCCAAACCTAAAAACAGTAAAACTGTGGGTAATAATGGCCCTGACAATACTTCTCGGGGCCAAAACTGCCAAAGCCCAGGACGCAGTAAAGGTCTCCGGAGTGATGTTTGGAGACATATACTACATCAACCAATCCAACATTGACACCTTAAAGGGAAAGTATGGATTTCTCATAAGAAGAATCAATTTAACCTTCGACAAGAAGATCGAAGAGGTAGCGGCTGTGAGAGTGAGACTTGAAATGGAAAGTCCCAATGTTGATAAAACACCCGAAACAAAGCTAGCCCCTTACCTCAAAGATGCATACTTATCTTATAAAATTGGAAATGCAAAGTTTGCTTTTGGTGTGCAACCTACCATTATCCTCGAAACCCCAGAGAAGGTTTGGGGGTTAAGGTCGGTAGAAAAGACCCTTCTCGATTTCCAGAGGGTTGTTTCATCCAGGGACCTTGGAGTTTCAGCGAATTTCAAACAATCCGTAGCAGAACTTAACCTGTTAGTCGCAAAAGGTGGCAAGAATAAATTAAATAACTATTTCGGCATCAAAATTCAACCCTTCGAAGGTCTAACCTTTGAACTTTCAGGACGCTATGAATTAATTGACGACTCAAACACTGGACTCTTCCTAAGACCCTTCATAGGCTACGAGATGCCCACATTCAGAACAGGAATGGAGTTTGCATACTATAAGAAAGGTAGTGATAAGCAGGGATTCGTATCAATCTTCGCTGTCAAAGAAATCACAAGAAGAATGGAGGTCTACTTAAGATACGATAGATTGATGCAGGCCAACCCAGAAGCCAATAAAATCACATACATGCCCCTTTCAAAGCTCTCAAAGGCTAACATACTGTACGCAGGCGTCTCCTATAAAATCATTAAAAATGTCTCCATCGCCCCCAACATAGCTTATGCAATGTATGACAACAGAAACATCAAGAATGACTTATATGCCAAACTCACCTTTAACGCCAGTTTTTAGGAGGTAAATAATGGTAAAGAAACTTCTTTTGGGCACCCTCCTTTTAGTTCTAACAGGCCTTGCAGGTGCACAGGGAGTAGAGCTCACTGGGGCAGGGGCAACATTCCCCTACCCCCTCTACTCCAAAATGTTTGATGTGTATTACCAAACCACGGGTGTGAAGGTCAACTACCAGGCCATCGGTTCCGGCGGTGGAATTCAGCAGCTGATAGCAAAGACTGTGGACTTTGCAGGATCCGATGCACCTATGACACCTGAAGAGGAAAGTAAAGCCGGTTCAGAGGTTCTTCATATACCAACCTGCCTTGGCGCCGTTGTTGTTACCTTCAACCTCAAGGGTATTAATGAACTAAAACTCACCCCCGATATAATTGCGGACATGTACCTCGGCAACATCAAATACTGGAACGATCCAAGAATACAAAAAATTAACCCGGATATCAAACTGCCAAAGTTACCAGTAACACCTGTTTTCAGGTCTGACGGAAGTGGAACCACCTTCGTTTTCTCAGACTATCTCACCAAAGCAGACATAAAATGGGCAGAAAAAATAGGAAGGGGAAAAACTTTAAATTGGCCTAAAGGCGTCGGAGGTAAGGGCAACGCAGGCGTTGCTGCCCTCGTCAATCAAATCGAAGGAGCCGTTGGCTACGTTGAATTAGCCTATGCAAAGCAGAATAATATCCCTGTGGCACTCATTAAAAATAAGAAGGGGAACTTTGTTAAGCCAGACATTGAATCCATATCAAAGGCAGCAAATGTAAAAATTCCTGAACATCTGAAGGTATCGATCACGGATACCGAGAATCCAGAAGGTTACCCGATTTCAAGTTTCACCTGGATCCTTGTATATAAAGACTTGTCATACTTAAAAGACAAGAAAAAGGCCAAGGAGCTTTACAAACTACTCTACTGGATGACCCACGAAGGACAGCATTACACGAAGGAACTGGATTACGCGCCTCTCCCGCAATCCGTAGTGAAAATCATTGAGAAAAAACTTACAACCCTCACCTTCGAAGGTAAGAAGCTTCAATGATTAAAAGTTTCAAGGGAAAAACGGGCGAAGGGGGGATTCTACCCCCCTTCGCCTTTTTGAAGAGAAATAAATCAGAAGACTTTATTTTCATTCAAATTTTAAAGGCCTCAGCGCTTCTTGTATCCATTGTAATTTTCGCCTTTTTAGTTACCCTCTTCCTATCCAGCTGGCCTTTTGTTAAAACCTACGGCCTAAGAGCTCTTGTCTCAAGAGTCTGGGACCCAATAAATGAAAGTTACGGAGCCCTGCCATTCATCGTAACTACGATCCTTGTCTCCATCCTTGCCCTTCTTCTCTCAATTCCCTTTTCCCTCTCAGTTGCCTTCCTTACTAAAACAAGGAATTTATCTGAGCGCGTAAAAGACCTTCTAACCACTTCTCTTAACCTTATCGCCGCAATTCCTTCAGTAATTTACGGATTCTGGGGACTCGTCGCCTTAGCCCCCATCATGAGAATCCTTCAATTAAAATTAGGGTATCCGCCTTATGGCGTAGGAATAATGACGGCAGTTCTCGTTCTAACAATAATGATAATACCATTATCAGCCTCCATCGCATCGGAAGTCATGAAACTGGTCCCCGAGGAGCTGGAAGAGGCCTCCTACGCTTTAGGCGCAAACACCTATGAGACAAACCTGAAGGTAATACTTCCCGTTGCCAAATCAGGCATATTAGCAGGCTTTCTTCTTTCCTTAGGAAGGGCCTTAGGAGAAACTATGGCAGTGACAATGGTAATAGGAAACTTTAATAACTTTCCCTCCAATCTTTTCGGACCTGGAAATACCATCGCCAGCCTTATAGCAAACCAATTTAACGAAGCTTCCGGGATGCATCAAAGTGGCCTAATATTCCTTGGGCTTGTCCTATTCTTAATAACTTTAATCTTTAACTTCACCGGTAACCTTTTGATTTTGAGGAGAGTGCGGAAATGAAAACCAGAAAGTACATGGACAAAATCTTTAAAGCCGGAATTATAACCTTTTCAATTTTAACAATTGCTCCGCTTTTTATAATCCTCATCACCCTTTTGAAATGGGGAATAAACGCACTCAACCTTGACCTTATAACCAGGATACAAAGACCCGTGGGCGAAAGGGGAGGTGCATTAAACTCCATAGTCGGCACGCTAATCATAACAACTATTGCCACTATTATTGCCTCACCTATATCGATCCTTGCCGGTGTTTATGTTGCGGAATTTCCTGACAAATTGATAAGCAAAATCACCGCTGTAAGTTCCCGACTTATAGCTGGAATCCCTTCCATTGTAATTGGCATCGTTGTCTACCTGTGGTGTGTAAAACCTATGGGAGGATATTCTGCTCTGGCAGGAAGTATTGCCCTTGCCATTATGATGATTCCCAACATAGTTACAGCAACAGCAGAAAGTATTATGATGATACCAAAGGACTATAGAGAAGCAAGCAGGTCCTTAGGTGCGAATTTTACCAGGACAACCCTTAAAGTGATAATCCCCTTTGCGCTGCCAGGTATATTAACCGGGCTCCTATCAAGCTTTTCGAGAATAGCGGGAGAGACTGCACCCCTACTCTTTACAAGCTTTGGAAATCCATTCCTTAACCTTAATATTTTAAAGCCGATGAGCGCTTTGCCACTATTAATTTACAACTACGCTACCAGTCCTTACAGGGAATGGCACCAAATTGCCTGGGGTGCTTCCCTGATTTTAATTTTGATTGTCTTCCTTGTAAGTATAATTTCCCGCTTAGGAGTGAAAAAATGGAAAGCATAATTTTAACGGTTGAAAACCTGAATGTATTCTATGGTGAACATCAGGTACTCTTCAACATCAATTTAAAGGTCCATGAAAAAAAGATAACGGCCATTATGGGACCTTCAGGCTGTGGTAAATCAACACTCCTCAGGTCGATCAACCGAATGCACGAATTGTATAAAGATGTGAAAGTCGAAGGAAGAATATACCTAAAAAACGAAGACATCTTTCAAATGCCTCCCGAAGAAGTTCGCTCAAAAATTGGAATGGTTTTTCAAAAGCCGAATCCCTTCCCCCATATGAGCATCTATGATAACGTCATTGCTGGTTACATCCTTCGTGGAATAAAGTTGAAAAAAGAAGAAAGAGATGAGATTGTTGAAAAAAACTTGAGAAGCGTTGGGCTCTGGGAAGAGGTTAAAGATAAACTCTTTAAAAAGGGAACTTTTCTTTCGGGAGGCCAGCAGCAAAGGCTTTGCATCGCAAGGGCGTTGGCAATGAATCCTGACATCATACTACTCGACGAACCGACCTCCTCCCTCGATCCTCAAGCCACTGCAAAGATTGAAGAGCTCTTAGTCGATTTAAAAGAACGAGTCACCATCCTCATAGTCACCCACAACATTGGACAGGCCTCAAGGATTTCCGATTACGTCGCCTTTCTCTACAACGGGGTTTTGGTGGAATTTGGCCCTTCAACTAAAATATTTACCACGCCAGAAAACAAGGTTACAGAAGAATTTCTATCAGGAAAATTTGGATGAGGAGGATAAGATGCTTGAGGAAAAGATAAAGGAGTTAAACACCGAAATTTTAGATTACCATACTCACGTGAGTAATATGTTTAAAAAAGCCATCGAAGGGCTTCTAACAAGAAATCAGGAATTACTCAAAAAAGTAATTGAGGAAGACGAAGTTTACGCCAACGAAAAAGAAAATTTAATTGATGAACTCTGCCTCGATTTCATCGCCCTTTACGCACCCAAGGCCAAGATCTTAAGGACTGTAACCATGATTTTGAAAATGAACAACGACCTTGAAAGAGTTGGAGACCATGCTACCAATATAGCCCAGAGCTCGATGGTTTTGATTCAATATCCAGAAGTCAAAGAGCTCTACACTCTAATTTCAATTATGGCATCAAAAACCCTTGAAATGCTTAAAGAATCAATTGAAGCCTATATGAAGGAAGATGCAGCCCTTGCGACTTCTGTTCTCACAAAGGATGATGAAATTGACAGATTGAATCAGGAAATTGTTAAAAAATCTACCTCTCTTTGTTCAACTCAGCTTATTACCCCAGAAATGCTGATAGAATTTACAGCAATTGCATCCAATATAGAGCGAGTTGCCGATCACGCCACCAACTTGTCGGAAGATGTAATATATGTGGTAACAGGCAAAACCTACAAGCACGGACACTATAAAGATTCCTGAAGTCCCTCCCTATTGACCCCTGTAAAAATATATTGTACTTGTTTCTGCGAAAGAGTTGTTATCACATTAGAAACTATAGCATAAGGGTCCACACTAATAACAACGAGTAGAAATAATCCCGGACAAAGCAAAAATTCGCCGTTTTTAATTAGAGGCCGATATCTTTCAAAAACTCAAAACAGCAAGGATTGTAGCACTGGCAAACAACAACCTGAAAGCAAATCCCCTTTTAAAATTCTGTTATGCTGAATCTCGAAGGCTTTGAATACCATCCAAAATTGGGGGATTTACAAATAGCACCAATACTCCCTCTAAATCCAACTGCTTAAACAATTTTTCTACTCCTACAGTCAACGCCAATTAATCTCGCAAAAAGCCGTTAGTCCACCCGTAGGGATCATGGGTCCTCTTACCGCATCCTGTATGCTCCAGTTTATTAGCACTTTCACCGCTCAAAAACCAAAAAGAAAAGCGCTTATTTATTCAAAAGAGGGTGACACAAACTGGTTTGATTATAGCAAGTATCCTTCTTATAATAAAAAAGATGAATCTCGTAATTTCGATCCTGATAAGTTATCTTTATGGTTCCATTCCCATGGGGTACCTCCTCGGTAAAATGAAGGGAATCGATATAACTAAGCAAGGATTCAAAAAGATTGGCACATCCAATGTTTACAAAGTTCTTGGGCTTCCCTACGCCATTCTAACTTTTGTTTTCGATTCAACAAAAGGTATTGTAGCAATATTAATCTCAAAACAGCTACTTTCCATTCCAATGGAACTGTCTTTTATCCTCGGAATTGCAGCAATCTTTGGCCATAATTTCCCCCTCTGGCTAAAATTCAAGGGACACGGCAGGGGAGTTGCAACCTCCTTAGGTTTATCCTTTTATCTAATACCTTCTATCACCATCAAAGTCTTCGTAATTTATGTTCTCATTACGCTGATCCTTAAAAGTTCGGCACCAGCAACCCCCGTCTTCTTCACGCTCTTAGTGATTGCTACGTGGCTAACAAAAACACAAATCTGGACTTTATATTTCACTTTAAGCCTATTCATTGTTTTCATCCTGACAAGGGTTATAGCGGGATGGAAATATTTCTTGCAAAGTTCTGACAAATTTAAAGCCTTCTGGAATATTTTTGTGTGGGACAGAACAGAGTAAAATATCCGATTTAATTAAAACCTTTCCAAGGAGAAGTTATTAATTAACCCAAATTTGTTATTCCCAGTCCAGTAACCTTTTCTCGCCCTCCAACTTCTTTATATCCGTAATATCCTGACTCACCTCTAATGTGCCAAGATACTCCCCCTTCTCGTCCCTCACCGCAAAATACCTTATGAAAATGTACCTATCCTTTACCCAGATCCAGAAATCTGCCACATCCCTTGTTCCTTTTTTAAATTCATCCAGAATTTTTTCAACCACGTGAACACTCTTTTGAGGGTGGCAATTCTGAACCTTCCTACCTATAACTCCCCGGGTTCTAACAAAGATTCTGTCCTTAGTCTCGTTAAAAAACTTAACTTCGTCATTCTTGTCCACAAAGGTAATGTCAACGGGAAGGGTATTCAAAACTGCTATAAGTTCTTTTAGGGTGAAAGAACCACTGGGCAACTTAATAATCTCCTCCGTAACCCCAACCTCTTCACTCTTTTCCTCCAAAAGCTGAGGCTGTGGATAAAAGCAGCAATAACCTATCTCATCAAAGTCTCTTTTTACTTTCTGCCACTCTTCTTCCTTTGCCACTCTAAGTGCCGTTGGGAATAAAACGGAATTTTCCTTGAAAAAGTGGCTGTTAATAGTATTCAGCAATTTTTCAGCAAAATTTGCCATTGCAATGAAATCTTCAGAGTTCGGTGTATTTTTGAATTTTTCATAATGGGCATAAAGATTTTTCTTAATTTCTCTTATCAAATCGTGTTCCATCCACATGATCTTGGGTGGCTCCGTAATTCCATATTTTTCAAGAAGGGGAAAAAGTGCATTCTCCTCTCTCAAATAGTGTTTTTCGGCCTCCTTAAAGTGATGAACCAAGTTTTCCAACGTTGAAAGGGCTTTTTCGTCCTGTAAGAAGGATTCGAGGGTGTGTCCTTTAAGCAAACCCACTAATCTTTTCGCGTTTTCCAGCATTATCTCATGCTCTTTCATTAAAATATTTACCGGATGGAAGGGAGAAGTCTTTCCTGCAGCAGTCTGCTCCCTTTGTACCGACTCTCTAAAAACTGCTAAATGGACCTCACATAATCGGATGATCTCATCCCGTGGAAAACCTTCCTTTATAAGTTCTTCCTCAACCCTCGCAATTTCCTCGCTGGTAACGTCACCGAAATTCTCTCTGAACCTCCTCTTCAATTCTTCAGGATTTTCACCTTCGTGTATTTTTCTTATGAGCTCCTTAAGAGCCTCTTTCTTTCTATCGAGTTCTTTCCCAAAGAGTTCACTCATGGCGCCTCCTCTTCCTACTAAAATAGTAGGAATATTATAATGGTTAAAAGGTAAAAATCAAACACCAAATTTGATGTTTAATTCGCAAATTCAGCCCTGCCTCTCCTATGTAACCCATTGACAGTTCAAACTGAAAAGATTACATTTTTAAACACATAACAGGAGGATTGTTATGAAGAAAGTGGTGTTGATGTTGGCATGGGCTGGTGTACTCCTTGCCACCACCTACAACAATCCTGGTACAGGTGGCGTAACAGATGGTTACCTGAGGAAAAATGAAAGAGCTCTTTCAGGTTATCAATTTCTTGGTTACTCTACACAAAATGCCAACGCCGGCGCAAACCTCGACTCACTCTTTGTAACCTGGGATAATATCAACCTTTACATCTTTCTCAAGACAAACAACACCGCGAGCTGGAATGTAGCCTATGGCTTTGCCATTGATGTCATTGGAGTCTCCGGCTATACAGGTGGCTCAGATCCCAGCGATGCATGGGGAAGAAAGATCGGCTTTGACAACGGAAGGGATGCCAATTACGAAATTTATTTCTGGTGGGATGGAACCTCAGGCTCAATAACCTCTGCAAATCTTTGCACCTACACAGGTAGTGGTTGGAACTATACCTCTCTTACAAGGGGTGAGAGGTATGAATTTACCGGCGATGCTTCGACAGGTCTTCAAACCCTCGAGATAGTGATCCCTTTAAGCAACCTTGGAAATCCGACTTCCATAGCAATCTCTGCCTTTGTAGCAGGTGGTGATGGGTCCTCAGCCGTTGATGCCATCCCCTGCGAAGATGATGTTGCCGACAATAACTGGACCGATTCGGACTTTATATCCGAGATGTACGAACTGAATCTTTCCACCGCAAGAACTCCGAACTACTTTGTGATTCTGGACGGAATCTTATCCCGGGAAGGCTATATGACCGATGAGCAATTTTATACCACGGGCTGGTGGAATGCTTATGTGACCTGGGATGCTGAAAGTATCTACATTGGGTATATCTTCCAATCCTTAGAAGGAACGCCTAATTACGACCTTCACATCTACTTTGACACTGATCCACAGAAACATAAAAACTTCGGAAAGGGTTCTTCTATTTCTGCCGCGGGTATTAACTTACCCTTCAAAGCGGACTACGGTTTTCACATCTATGGCCCATTTAATGCCCAAAGGCTGGTATATTCCTCTGGTAGCTGGACTGTAACAACTTTCAATGGCCAATTCTTTGCAGGGAGCGAAACTAACGGCACCAACGAAATCTCCATTCCCTGGAGCGATATAGGAAACCCCGATTCCTTTTATCTGGTGATTTATCTATACAATAATGCAGACAATCTTGCCTACGGCATAGTGCCAAATTCTGCGAACACAAACGGAACAAGCACAATTAATACTTACCTTGGATTTTACAGGAGCAAAGATGGCATTTCGCCAAACAATATTATCAACCAGTCCAACAAACTGCTTGAAGTTTATTCTTCAGATGCCAGTGGAACAGGCACTTTGGCCGACGCAATTTATGTGGCAAACAACGACTTAGACCAAGATACGATTTTAATGAGAGTTCCAGCAGACATAAACCTAACTCAACCTCTATTCCTTTTAAGGCCCATCGTTCTCAGGGGTCTTGACCAGCTGAGCCTTACCGGCGATACCACAATAAACGGCATAGTCGTCAGAACAGATTCCTTATGGGAAAACATAAATAATATTGAAATTTCAGGCCTAACCCTCAAAAAATTCCGAACCGCCATAAATCTCAAAGTTGGTAGCGGGACCTCAGTAAACAACCTAATAATAAAAGGAGTCACGGTAGATTCTGCTCTTTGCGGATTTTACACGGGTGACTTTTCTGGTACCCCTTCGGACTTTGGAACTATATACGGTCCCGCAAAGGTTAATATTTCTGGTTCTACCTTTAAGAACGCACTCTATCACGGAATCTATGGCCGCAGTGCCTCATCAAGCTACGGTGCCCTTGAAATCAACATTGATAGTACCAACGTTGAAAATTGCGGCAAACTTAACACTGATTACTACGGTAAAGGTGGAATCACAGTAATCGACAACGTAAACTTCAAAGTTTCAAACTCTAACATTGCCAACAATTTCTGGGGAATTTTAGCATGGAATTCAACCTATGGCATGAATCCGGTTCAAAACGATACCATTTTAAATACAAAAGTAGCAAACTCTGACTCCATCGGCATTTACATAAGGTGCGATCAGGGGACCACAATCCAATCCGCCTATCTTCAAGGTGATTCCATTGTAAACAACGGTTGGATAGGTTTCCTTGTGACGGGATACCGTGGCGAAACAAACGGCCTCAGGGACTTAAAAATTTACAAAAACTTCATAGGCGATACTCGGGATACAAGGGACCAGGACGTAGGCTTAGCCCTGTACGATTGGAATTTGCCCGAGGGAAACAATGCTTTCGGATTTAGCATTGGCGATGAAAACCTGGGTAATGTTTTTTACAGGAACATCAAAGGGCTTCAAATCTTCACATCAAAGGCAAAGGGCCTTTCCATTAAATACAACCGATTTGAAAACAATGCCTCAGGAATCGAGATCTTCAAGGCTGATTCTATTCTCATTCTCGCAGACACCTTCAAAACCAATACCTACGGAGTTTACCTTTATGGAACCAGCGAGGATTCGACAAATTACAACACCATTTCCCGCTCCTCCTTTGAAGGTAATACAGGAAAAGGCATTTACATTGGTGATTACGCCAACGAAGGAATTCCACGCCCGGTGATCTTAAGGACCAGCTACATCCAATCCACCCAGACCCTCACCGTCGAAGGGACAAACACGCCTCCCTACTCAAAGGTTGAGGTATATGAAGGAGATGATGGTTCTAACTCCTATAATGGAAAAGTTTACCTTGGAGAAACCACATCCGACGGAGAGGGCAATTGGATCTTTACCACAACCTACTCAAATCCTGACTTTTCAAGTGTTTACATTACTGCTCTTGCTACAAGTCCGAAGGGAAGTTCTTCGGAATTCGCCGATCCATCGGTCATTTTGCCTATAAACGAAAATCTAACGGGCAAATTTGACCTTAAGATCACAGGTGGAAGATCCATTACCCTGACCTTCGAAAATGCCTTAGAGAACACCGTAAAAATCCAGGTTGCCGATGTTTCCGGAAGAATCGTAAAAAGCGATACCTACAACCTAAAGGGCAAAGGCAAAATTGACCTCGGGACCTTCCGTAATGGAATCTATTTTGTGAATGTTGAATTTGCAAATAATAAGAAGATCTACAAGGTGGTATTAGTCAAATAAGTTAAGCACTTCAGAGAACGACTTTTTTAAGATTGGGTATTATATGAGTATTTTATTGTACATTTTCCTTTCCGCCGGCCCTATAGCGGGGCTAACCACCGATAGTGATTATCTTGTGTATTACGGGGAATGGAATGACGACATTTTGTTTAGGGCAAAGGATTTTGACCTTGTTATTCTGGAACCCTCCGCTATTTCTGACGAACAGCTTCAAAGCCTCAAAAGGGGGCATGATGGGATTTCTGGGACCGATGATGATGTAATTGTAATTGCCTATCTTTCTATCGGGGAGGTAGATTCTGGAAATATTGTCGGAGATGGAAGAGGTCCCTGCTATTATGACACTCTAAGTAGCTCAATTATCTACACTAACAACGGTTTTGCCTCTTTTTATCTCGATGATGCTGACCACAATGGACTCCCAGACAGAAATGGAACCTGGGGAAGCTATTATATAAACGCCGGTGATACCCTGTGGTGGCAATATGTTGATGCCAAAGCCGATGCCTTACAGGCAAGGGGATTTGACGGATTTTTCCTCGATACCATTGATACTGCAAACCCCTGGGGCCCGTACTTCTGGACCTATCGTGGTATGTCTCAACTTATTCAACATTTAAGAGAAAGGTATCCTCAAAAAATCCTCATCGCAAATAGAGGGCTTTTCTATTTTTCACCGTACTGGTATCGAGACACACCTTACAATATCAGGCCCTATATAAACGGAGTTTTATTCGAAGCTTACTACACTTCCTGGGACTGGCAAGCCGACACCGGTATCGTCTCACCCTATTTTGAAGAAAACAGAAAAAATTGGGCGGTATGGGTTAATGAAGAGGCTTCACAACCTGACGGGTTCACTGTCTTTGCCCTCGATTACCTTAACCCTTCTCAGGCCTCTTATGAAATAATGCTACATAATCAAATTCAATATACCATAGTAGAAAACCACTGGCTCTCCTACGTAACTTACATCCTTCTCGACACCATAACCTACGGCGTATTCCACAATCATTGTGAAGACCACAACCCACCTACCTGGAAAAGTCACATTGGGGTTTACGATGTAAATTTTCAGGATGATTCCATCGAAATTCTTGCTGGCCTTGCCGAAGACCAAACGCCCCCCGTCAATTACTATGTGTACTATTCAACCTCTCCCTTTAACTCGCCTGAAGAAGCCGCAGACTCCGTTGGACCTTTAACATATCAAGTGGTAAATAATCTTGTCCGTTTTCGCATACCAGCCCTTCTACCTGGAACATATTATTTCATGGTTAGGGCAAGGGATAATTGCAACCCGCCCCATGAGGATAAAAACAGGAGACTCAAAGAATTAATCATCCAAAGCGTAAAGGAAGAGGGCGAAAAAGTCCTTTTCTCCAAAGATGGTACTTTAGACTTTTCATCCCTTTCTAACCTTTTAAGTGCTATCGATAACTTAGAAATCTACTCTGCTACTGGACAAATTGTATTTAAAGCAAAATCGGCCCCACAAAAAGAAATCACTTTGCCTAAGGGCGTTTATCTGGCGAAGGTAAGACAGAAGGGCAGAGAGTTAATTTTAAGAATCATCGTTCTAAATTAATTTAAAATCGAAACAGGTTCAATTAAGGTCTTCAGGCTCAAAGAAGGTGCCTGATTGAGTTCTCAAAACAAATAGATAAGGCCTATAAGTTCCGAAATTTCTTTAATTAAAACATCTCCTCCTTTCATCATTCCTGTACAATTTTTGCACCCCTTCCGCACTTCCCAACATTACATCTACTCGAACGATGGCCTATCATTGTTCTGATACCCACTGGAGGCTTCTCATTTTTGTTGTGAGCCCTGTCAAGTTCCCTTTGCTATTGGATTGTTGCTATTAATTTCACTATCTTCATGCTATTACTCAATAATACGTTGCCCCTCGCTCACAGTAGAAAAGGACGCAGGATAGTTGTCGTTTTATTATTTTGTTATTTTGATGAAACAATCCTATTTCAAGTAGATTAACTTTGAGCAAGTGCGTCCTTGTCCTTCCAAACCTAACTCCTTATAATTCAATAACATGCTTTTTGTTTTATCTATTCTTGGGATTTTAGCAGGTTTATTTTTGTTTACCAAGCCCGTTTTTCTTCAGAAAAAAGCAAAAAAGCAAGATCTTTTCTTGTCAATCATTATACCCGCAAGAAACGAAGCCCACAACCTACCCAATCTCTTAAACAGCCTTAAAAAACAGACCTACAAAAATTATGAAATAATCGTTGTTGACGACCAATCCAAGGACAACACTGCACAGGTCGCCAGAACCTTAGGTGCAAAGGTTATCGAAATTAAAGACAAACCAAAGGACTTCTTAGGAAAGCCCTTTGCATGCTATACTGGATATAAAAAGGCGAGGGGTGAAATCCTTCTCTTTGTGGATGCCGATGTCCGTTTCGACTCTCCTTGTGCCCTGGAAAAAATTGTAGGAGAACTGGAGGATTTTGAAGGTGTTATTTCCGTTTGGCCATATCACAACATAGTTCATTTTTATGAAAATTTCAGTGCTATTTACGCCATAATATCATCGATGGCCTCCCGGAGCTTTTCACTCATTTCGCAAAGAGTCACAATTAAAGGACTTTATGGTCCCTTAATTGCAATAAAACGCACTCACTACGAAGAAATAGGGACTCACGAGGCCTTAAAGAAGGAGGTCGTTGAAGATTTCAAACTGGGAAATTTACTCGCAAAAAAGGGCATTCCCATAAAAAACTTCCTTGGTGGGGAGGACATATCCTTCAGGATGTACCCCAACGGTTTTAAAGAGCTCTGGAAAGGTTGGACCAAAAATTCCGCCCTCGGGGCAGCAACGGTAGATTGGGGAATAGTTATACCGATACTAATCTTTCTATTTGGCTCCTTAATACCATTTCTCTTTATCACAACGCCACCCTTCCATTATATTTACATAATTTACGCCGCTCTCATTTTCCATTTCCTTAAAAGAGTTGGAAACTTCTGGCCCATAGTGCCTGTTATTTACCCCCTCTTTGTCGCCTTTACCCTTTCAGTAATTGCTTACTCCTTCTATACAACTCACGTACTCGGTGCTGTTGAGTGGAAAGGGGTAAAGATTTCCACAAAAGGCTAATTAAACAGGCTGTTCCTCCAACCTTAACTTATAAACTACCCTGAGAAATCGGATTCTATTGTACCTCTGGATTATCAAAAAGGGAAGATTGGTTACAAGCACAAAGATCAAAACATAAATACTGGCAGGATAAGGATTCCACAAAAGGGAAACAGGATAAAGCAAAATTGGAATCCAGTGGGTTAGCTCAGCCCTGCAGGTCTCGAGGATAAATCTCTCAAAATAATTGAGGTCTTTCATCTTTTGCAACTTCTTCTTATTAAAGGGATTGAACTTGAAAAATTCCCCACACTCGGGAAGCTTATCCTTCCATTTCTTTATGGCAAAAAGAGTAGTATAGAGCCGCCCTTCAAACTCAAACCTCCTCGGCCTAAAAAGAAAATTATTGGCATCATAAAACTCCGGTGGAATAAAATGGACAATAGTTCCCGCAAAAAACATCGCTACAAGCCAGAAGAGAAAGTTAATTATAAGTAAAGTCATGCCTTAGAAATTTTAAAGAACAAAAAGCGAACTGGAAAGGAGAAGTAAAAGGCGCTCTTTAACTTCAACTGCCCAAGTTTTCTGATTAGCCCAAGTTAATAATTTTTAAGAACTTCACCGTTGACAATACCTTTATTCTCACCCCATCTATCTCTGATTACGTTATTTCCTTTCGCCTTCGAGCCCGCAGCAGGTAAAAAAAACTGCCTTCGAAAATTAAATCACTTTCTACGAATCTTTAACTTTTCATATTGACCCGTTTAAGGAATTTCGCCCATATTTTAGAAGAAAAACTCTTCTCCTTTTCAGCACCTCTTTTAATCAAAAAACTTTCCAAGGTTGAAAACTCTTTACAACTTGAATTCAAACCGCAACTTTTATAATTTATCAGGGAGGTTATATGGAGCTCACAAAAGAGGGATCTTACTTTGCAGTAGTAATGGAACACGGTGAAGACCTGACAGGCAATTTGAAGGAGATTGCCGAAAGGGAAAAGGGAACTCCACTCCTTGTGATTGTCACTGCCCTCGGAATGCTGGAGAAGATAAAGATGGGCTACTGGAACGGTAAAAACTACGAAATTCACGAAATTGATGAGCCATCGGAACTTCTCGGAATTTCCGGATTAATTACACCTAAAACCGATCCTAAATATCATCTCCACATCATTGTAGGCCTAAGGAACGGTCAAGTAATGGGAGGCCATTTCATCGAAGCCCAAGTTTGTAACACCCTCGAAATGTTTTTAATCACCTATGACATACCGGTAATTCGTAGGGAAGATGGAGGACTCAAAAAATTGAGATTTGTAAAATAAGCATAAACAATTCTTAGCTCTTGAAATTACGGAAGGGGGATTTTATAATTATACTACGTGGGCCCGTAGCTCAACCGGCAGAGCAGCGGACTCATAATCCGTTGGTTCGGGGTTCGAGTCCCTGCGGGCCCACATTTTATTTTGGGCTATTTAACGGTAACACTTCCCGTAACTGTCTCGACAAAAATCTTAGCCTTAGAAGGCTCTTCACCTTCTTCCTTTAGACCCTTTTTGATTCTCAGCGGGAGTTTATCAACACCCATCTTTTTAAGCTCAACATCACCGGATACCGTTTTCAGATTGACAACCCCACGAAGCCAGGTCGGTGTAATGGTGCAAACTATATCTCCGTTTACTAAATCTACCTTTACCATGTCAAACTCAGTTTTTTCACCAAGTTTAAGGCTTCCATTAATTCCACTGACCTTTAGGACCTTACCCATCGCTTCATCAATTTCAAAATCCCCATTGACAAGTGAAAACTCAATATTTTCTTTCGCAACGAGCCTCTCCGCCTCCACATCCCCATTGACCAGGGAAAGTTCAAAGTTGTTTAAGTCCAAATCTTTAACCTTTAAATCCCCATTCACAAGATTAATCTCTACGTCCTTCATCTTTAGGCCTTCAATCTCCACATCCCCGTTGACATTCTCAATCGCTAAACTAAGACCCTTCGGAATCCCAAGCTCCAATTTCCCCTCATACCCTTTTTCGCTCCAAAACCCGCGCACCCTTTCTGCTACGCTCCTCTTATCCCTGATAGTCAGAATTCCCTTTTTCCCAAGTCTCGAAAAATTGTACTCAATGGAGTCAGGGAAAAACTCACCCTTATTACCGCTTATGAACATCTGCGATTCCATTTTGTTATCTAACCCTTCTTTCACATTGATATCGAGCCTTTTTATCTTATCTACTTTGATCTCGATCGACTCTATGCCTTTCAAGTCCTCATTAAGGACAAAGGTGGAGGAACTATCGAGCACCGTTTCACTTTTTACTATCTCCCTTCCAAACCTGTGGACCCTTTTGGTACCCCTTGGCGGAAAGATGATTAGCAAAAGAAAGATCAAAAGGAAAATTACGGCAATGATGCCCCTTGCAACCTTGTCTTTTATGATCATTTCAAGACCAATTAAAACCAGTATAAGTGGCCAGAATCTTCCAACGATACTCCAAACGCTCTCAGTAATGAATCCAAAGTTCTTCAAAAGAAAAAGAACACCCAAAATCAGGAACAAAATCCCGAGCCATATCTGCCCGCCTCTTTTTTTCATAGTTACCCCTCCTTCCTATTAAACCCTTTAACTATCACCCACACGCCAAGGATAATGAGGAAAACGGGCCACACTTTTTCAAAGGGAAGGAAAAGCCCAAAGTAGTTTTTAACAAGAAAGTAAAGGCCAAGAAGCACAAGGAAAATACCACCGACAACTTGTACCTTTGGGCTACTCTGCTCTTCAACCCTACCTTCTTCTTTCTTTTCCTCTCCATCCTCTTCTGGCACAACAATCCAGGCAAGAATGTAAAACAAAATCCCAAGACCATCGGCAAGAGCAAGAAGGACCATAGCAAGCCTTATTAGGCTGACATCGATATTATAATAGTCAGCGAGCCCTGCACAAACCCCACCTAACACTTTTCCCTTTGCTTTTCTCCTGAATTTCTTCATATTACTCCTCCCTCGGTATTATTATCCATGCCAGGAGGTAAAACAAAAGTCCACCTCCCCAGGCCAATATCAGTGCTATTAAAATCAGTCTTACAAGGACAACATCCACGCCGAAATATTCGGCAAGCCCAGCACATACACCACCTAACACCCTGCCCTGTTTTTTTCTCACCAATCTTTTCATCTTTCCCTCCTATTCTTCATCAACTTTTAAAAACTTTATGATATTAAAATTCCCGTAAACTTTCAAAATTCCCCGTGGGTTTGTAAACTCAATCGATTTATCCTCGACCTTAAGCCTGTTTAGGAGCCCCGTTCTGTGAAGGGTAACCTTATTAGTGGAAACTATCTCTGAACCCTCAGCATTGAAAAGGTAATCAATTTTATTTGCATACCCGCTGATCTTGAAGGTCCCTCCTATTATCGTAATGTCCCCGTATTCCTCTGCTCTCTTACCAGAAACTGCTGATGTGCCTCTAAGCTGGCTAATATTTAAAAGGTAAACCTTCGCCCTTTCTGTGTAAACAGAAAAAGAGGAGAATCTCGAGTTTAAATTAACCTTCAGGGTATCAATATGTTCAAGATTTATTTTGATATTGGAAAATTCTGCATAGAGATCCAAGGAAAGATTTCTTACATCCGGTGAAAGGTAAATTCTAACCCTTTTACTGGTTAATGGTGGCAAACTACTTGAAAGGTCGCCAAAGTCATAGACCAGTTCACCCTTTGCAGGGTAAGCCCTGGGGAGAGCCCCGAGGGCGTAGGTACTCTCCCCAGGCTGGATGATAAGCTCAATACCCTGCAATCTGCCTTCGATACGGAGGGTAGCCTTTTCCGCAGGAGGCAATAAGGTTCCAAAAAGGAGAAAAATAGCCCCTATCATATCTTAGTGTTAAACCTCATATAGTATTTTATCTGGTTTGATGCCTTATCCCTTGTCACAAATACGCTGCAACCGTTAAAGATGTTGATTCCCCCAAGGAAATCTCCATAGAACTTTCCATCAATAAAACCACCATAGACTCCAACAATGAAGTCGATGAATTTGGTTGGCACAATTAAATACTCATGGGCGAGGACAAAATCCTTAGTTGAGAAATAGCCTGTGGGATAACCCGGGAGGGTCGTTGGGCCACCGAGGGTGAAAACGTATGGGAAGCTATCACAATCGGTGTAGCCAGCGCTTATTTTATGGTAAAACTCCACAGGAGAGATTTGGGTTTTCCCTTCTAAGTCTGCCTGAATCCTCAAAACCTTTTTATCGATTGGAGTTTCAAGGTAATATTCCCCTGAAAATCTGGCAAAGTCACTGTATCCCAGTTCGAGCTTTACCATTCTGTTCAACCCCTCAGGTACCGCAGGATTTATTCTGTAATTTTTGTCTTTATAGAACAAGGAAAAGTTCGTCTTTACGTTCAAACTCTCCTGCTTTCTCTGGACGTAGGAAATCTTAGTTCCAAAGCTCTTCACCCTTGTAGTCAGGTAAAGATCAAACCCCTTAGATTTGTAAAAATCCTGAATATCATCCTTAAAGAGTAAAGCCTGCCACGTATTCTCGCCCCTCGTTACCTTCCAGAAGTCGGGGTAAGTATGGTAGTTGTATAAAGAAAGGCCGGTCCCAATATTCACACCTTTTATCGGGAAGAACTTTTCCACATCTAAATAGTACTGAAACTTTTTCGAGGCAGTCCCATAACCAATGGCAACCGTGTATCTACCCCAATCCTTCACCGCGTCAGAAGACGGAAAGAACAAAAGACCATCTACTCTGTTAAAGGAAAAAATTGGGAAGTATGGCTCAAAATGCACAAAGACCTCTTCCTTCTTGGTCGTGGTTTTTGATACGTTCACGAGATTTTCAATTTCGGAGGGAATGTCAACGGAACCTGAAACCGAACTTACATTATAAGAGTAAAGGCTGTCCGAGTAAAGGGTATAGGGCTTCTTGATTGTAATGTCACCTTTCACACTGCTAACGGTTACACGACCGGGGATAAGATCGAGTTCCACATCCCCATTCACTGAAGTTACCTGGATCGTAGGCAATATACCGGTATCTGGCTCCAGTTCAATGTATATATCGCCGAAAACATTTAGTAACACCAAGTTCGCTATGGGCTTTCCTGATATTTCAATATCCCCTTTGACATTCGTGACATTAACCAGTTCACCGCAGTAAGGGACATTGGACACCACTTTAAAATCAGAAAAGATGCCGCTCAAAGAAATCTTTTCTATGGTAGCGGGTATTTCTATTTCCAGGCTCTTCTTGCCTTCTACCTTGATTACGAGTTCCCCGTCTTTTAATTCGGTGCTGTATCCTTCCTCTTCAGAGAAATCCACTCCATCAACGCTGTCAATGACGACGGATACCTGGTGTCCTGAGGATTTAAACTCAGGAACACTCTCTCTAATTGTAACACTTTTTACATTTTCTGCAGGTATTTTACTGAGTAACAACAATGTCAATAGAAGGTTCATACCTACACCTCCACCCTTTTGTTGAACAGTATGATCCCACTTACGATAAGGACGACACCTGCAAGAGCTCCGGCCGCCAGCCCTTGATAATTTGTGCCGCCCATTATCGTAAAAGTCTCTCCCCCTATGGTATGAAGGATGGGAGCCTGATCAGGCAAAAAACCGAATACCATTTTAAAAATGGCTATAAGCTCCGACAATAGATAAAGGTAAACAAAGAACAAAATCGCATTTACAAAGAAATTTTTTGTTTTTAGCGAAATTACAAGAATCTCATAAAACTGGAACACAATAAAAAGGAAGAGAGCCAGAAGGAAGAAATAGAAGGCGATGTAAGTAATCGTCTTTACACCTGAAATAAACTCCGCCTTTCCAATGGCCTTTGTAATAAGCATGTAAAAGAGTGGAATGTGAGAAAAGAGCGCAATACAAAGGGAAAGGAAAAGCACTTCTGTAAAAAATGCCAAAAATTTAGAGGTAACAATTTCTCGTCCATCAACGGGAAGGGATAGGAGAAATTCTAAAGTGTTTCGATCTTTTTCCCTTTTTAAGGAAGAAAAACCCCGATAAATCGCATAACCAAGAACCATTGTGAAGGAGAAGGCTACAATCAAAATGGATAGAACAGCAAGGCTCCGGACATCTTTAAAGTTCTTAACTAAGCCGTAAATTGTCATAGCGAGAATGAGCCCTGCAAAAATCAGAGTGTTAATAAAATTTTCCCTGATATCTTTCCAGATAAGTTTTGCTATCATGCCAAACCTCCAAACACATCAAAATACATTGCCTTTACCGATTTTCCATATTTCTCTCTTAGTTCCTCACAATTTTCGTCAAGAACCACATTACCTTCCTTAAAGAAAATGACCCTGCTGAAAATCTCCTCAAGTCCTTCGACAAAGTGGGTGGAAATTAAAGCAGTCCTCTCACCGCCGATCAGGAATTCCTTTAAAAGGTTGAGAATCCTTTCCCTTGAGAGCATGTCAATACCTGAGAAAGGCTCGTCTAAGAGCATCACTTCGGGTGACCTTGAAATGGCCATGATCACCTTAAGCCTCTGCCTGTTCCCCTTTGAAAGTTCTCCCACCTTCTTATCCAGATCAAGACCTTCCTTTCTTAATAGTTCCTTCGCCCTTTCAACGTCCATATCAGTGTAGAAAGATTTCAAGAAAACAAGAAGCTCTTCGATCCTCATCCATTTGTAAAAAACATCGTTTTCCGAGACGTAGGCAATGCCTTTCTTCACCTTTTTAGAGACAAACCCACCTAAGACTTCAACGTACCCCCGTGTCGGCTTTACAATCCCTGTGAGAATCCTTAGAAAGGTGGACTTACCACTTCCATTGGGACCACATATACCCACAATCTCACCCTTCTTTATCCCCAAAGTAACATTTTGAAGGGCGATAACCGTACCATATTTTTTGTAAAGATTGGCAACCTTAATAACCTCGCTCATTCGAGCATCTCCTTTAAAAGGTCAAAAATTTCTTTTTTAGAAATCCCCAATTCTTCCAGTTCCTTTCTGTACCTTTCAACGAGCTCTTTGACCATGGTCTCTTTAATTCTTTCAACGATGTTTTCATCATCATTAACGAAATTCCCCTGTCCCCGCTTTGTAAAAATAGTACCTTCCCTCTCCAGTTCTTCGTATGCCTTTTGAACGGTGTTAGGATTAACACCGAGGAAAAGTGCCATATCCCTAACGGAAGGAATCTTATCGCCGGGCTTTAAAATACCCCGCACGATGAGTTTCTTCACAAAATTCATTATTTGCAAGTATATAGGCAGGTTTGGATCGAAGTTTGGTTTTTTCATTTTATCAAGTGTCATAGTTTAATAATACACTATTGCACTCGAACTGTCAAGAGGGGGTACCATTAGGTTTGCAAGAACTTGGAAAAATCGGGGAATTCAAGATTTTTAAACTTCATAAATTAAATATAATTCTCACCACAAGATCTAATGCTCAGGTTTTTGTTGAGAGGACGGAGCTTCGTGAAATTTGAAGATAACAATCAACAAAAGTTAAGTTAATCGCGTTAAAATTCAAGCATGTATAAGAAGTGATAAAATGGAAATAGGTAAACAACACATTTGTACCTCCTGCGGTTCCGTGGGAAAACCATAAACTACCCCCTACGGAGCACCTGGATCGAAATCCTTCTTTAATGTATGTTCCTATTGCCCGGTATGGTCCATTCATTATGTCGCCCTGCAAGTAGAAAAAAGGGTGCCTTGTATGCAAAAGAGATAGGATGAACCTTTTCTAAACCCACTGTACCCCAGATTTACCGAGAGAAGCACTTAGAGAAATAAATAAGTCTTTGTAAGAATTCAATTAAAACAAGGGTAAGTTCTCTTGAAAAAATCCCGAAAAATTTATTAAATGAGCTTGCCGTTTGAAAACTCCTTAAACTGAAAGTGTTATTAAATAGTAATTTTCAGCAACTGGCCATCTTTAGGCCGCCGATTGTAAGAATCGAAAAAGCCATAAAAGCGAAAGGAATCTGTGATGTCCAATATTGACCCTGGACTTCTCATCTCGGGTTGCCTTTTCAAAATTCTCGAGGCGAGATCTATTCGAAATACTTCTACTGCAATTCTGACCTACATTAAAAGCTTACTTTCTACCAAACCTCGTAAAAAAGTTTTCTCAAGCAGGCGTAGAAGCCACTGAGAGTTCATTCCCCTGCTATCGACCTCTATCGCTGAGCCGACTGTCTAAAAAATACTGAATTGAGGAGTTCACTTTCCTACTATCGGCCTACCCGCTTTTATGTGACCTCGTTATTGCTCTATTAAATTTTCTGTCTTTGCTATGTCTTAACTTTAAAAACGCGATGTTTAAATTTTTAAAATTTGCGACGCGCTACTTCTCATTAAATTTAAAGAATAAAAAGGGGGTGACGTACCGCCATCTTTCAACTCCCTTGCCGCGAAAAATATCGCCTTTAGAATAGATTGTTTTTCAACATCCATCCGATTTCTCTTCTCTAATACGCATCTTATAATTTTTCCATGACAACCGTATATATTTTTGCAGTAATTTTTATTTTTTGGCTCGCCTTCAGATTTTTTGGTAAGTTCCTCGAAAGCACTTACAAGGTAAAAGAAGAGGAACCCGTCCCCTCAAAGGAGAAATACGACGGCGTCGACTATGTTCCAACAAATAAATTGGTATTGCTCGGACACCACTTTTCATCCATCGCCGGCGCTGGGCCCATCGTTGGGCCTATCATTGCGGGACTTGCCTTTGGCTGGACACCAGCTATTCTCTGGATAGTACTTGGCTCCATCTTCATCGGCGGGGTTCATGACTTCTCTTCCCTGATAATTTCCATAAGACACGGTGGCAGATCCGTAGCAGAGGTAGCCAAAAAATACATCAACAAAAGGACTTATAAGATTTTTCTCGTTTTCATATGGCTCGCCTTAATGTACGTGGTTGCAGTATTTCTTGACCTCAGTGCAGACACCTTTGCTAAGGAACCAGCGGTTGCTCAGGTCAGCATTCTTTACATTTTCATCGCAATCCTGTTCGGCATTTCCCTTTACAGGCTCAAGATCAAACTCGGTTTATCAACCTTAATTGCCTTAATCATAGTCTTTGCAGGAATTGTCTATAGCCTCGGTAACCCCTTCTTGGTTCTTACAAAGAGTGCTTGGATCTGGATTTTAATTGGATATTGCTTTTTAGCGTCCATTCTTCCGGTATGGTTCCTCTTACAGCCACGGGACTATCTCTCAAGCTACTTTCTCTACTTTACAGTAATAATTGGCCTCATCGGTCTTATCTTCGGAAGAAACCAGATTAACTACCCAGCCTTTGTGAGCTTCTACTCCCCATCCATTGGACCTCTGATTCCCTTTATGTTTATAACCATTGCTTGCGGCGCCATTTCTGGATTCCACTCCCTCGTCGCTTCGGGAACCACATCCAAGCAGCTCGATAGCCCTAAAAATGCCAGATTCGTTGCCTACGGGGGGATGCTGTTGGAAGGTGGGGTTGCTGCTATTTCTCTTTCAACGGTGATGATCCTCACAAAAGGTCAAACAGGCTCTAACCCTCAACAAATTTATTCGGAAGGAATAGGTAAGTTCTGCTCTATAGTAGGCATCAATCCAAGGGCAGGGCAAATCCTCGGCTATCTTGCCATATCCGCCTTCATATTGACCACGGTGGACACCGCAACCAGAATCGCAAGGTACATCTTCCAGGAACTCTTTGAGATTAAAGAAAGCTTAGGCTCCAGAATCTTTGCAACGGTTATTTCCCTTATTTTGCCGATTTTACTACTAAATACGAAATTGAGGGATTTCTCCGGCAATATTGTGCCCGTCTGGAAAGTAGTTTGGCCCATATTCGGAGCCACCAACCAGCTCCTTGCAGCCCTCGTCCTACTCGTAATCTGTGTGTGGGTGAAAAGAGAAAACTTCAAACACTCCATAGCCATAATTCTGCCTATGATGTTTATGCTGGCAATGACCCTGACCGCTCTCGGCTACACCATAATTGTCAAAATGATTCACAACCAATACGATGTCATTACAATTACCGCTATGATCCTCTTTGCCCTTGCCATTTTTGTTGTAATTGAGTCAATTTCAGCCATAAGGGGAAAAGAAGCCTGAATCAGGCTAAATTACTGGAGGGGAAATGTTAATAGCCGCCTTTATCATTGAAATCCTCATAATGATCGGGGTGCCCATTGTTTTATGGGCATACCTGACAAAAAGATTTAACCTAACTATGAGCCTTGTTTGGGCCGGTGCCATAACCTTCATTCTTTCTCAAGTCGTTCATCTGCCACTTAACTATGCTCTCGGGCTTCTAAGAGGCGGTAGAGGAGTTGCGCTATGGCCACTGCCTGCGATGGCCCTCGTTGCGGGGCTCTCCGCCGGGGTATGTGAAGAAGTAGCAAGGTATCTCGCCCTTAAATTCTGGAAAAAGGAAGCACGTTCATGGGAAGAAGGAATTACCTTCGGAGCAGGTCATGGTGGAATTGAATCTTTAATCCTCGGAATCCTTGTATTTTCAACCTTTATCAATATGCTTATAATGAAAAGTGGCGGGCAGGAAAGGCTTGGATTAAGTGGAGAGAACCTCCTTAGAGTCAAATCCCAGGTCGAGGCCTTCTGGTCAGTCCCTTGGTATGTGCCACTTCTTGGCGGCTTAGAGAGAATCTTTGCAATTACCATGCACCTTGCCTGGACTCTATTGGTACTCCAATCCATCGTAAGGTCAAATATACTCTGGTTATTTTACGCTATCTTAGCCCACACTCTTGTCGATGGCATTGCAGTATTTATGAAAATGAAAGGATACTCGACGATTCTGATGGAGACCGTAGTTTTCATTTTTGCCCTTTTTGCATTGTGGATCATAATAAAGTTAAGAAAAACTGTGGAAAGACCAACAACGGAAATCCAATAGCATTAGATAAAAACTAACATTCTTTTATAAAGACTGTGCGGCATAGGTATTAAAGTTCCACTATTTTTAAATCGGATTTGAATCCAATCAAAGGGACACATTTAATTGTGGTCCAATCCAATTAAACTTGACCTTCAAAGGGAATTCAATAGCAAATATAAAGATTCCATCGCCTACGGACAGCTGATGTAGATAAACTCCCTAAAGGCAACATCTACAGCGACGATCTAAAGCTAACCCCCTCCATCTTCTCAAACTTTGTTTTCTTATTAGATAATTTCGAAAAAGATGGGCTTGTAGACTTAGAAAAAATAAATTTAATTGCAGGAATAAGAGGCATCGGCAAAACCACCCTCCTTACACAAATCTATCACCTTCAAAGATACATTGGCAAGAGCCTTAAAATCCTGCTCACTGAAAGTGAAGCTGAATCCCGATCTCTCCCATAGATCAACAATAACGGAGATGTATTCCTTAAAGTTTAGCGAACTTATCACTCTCAACTTCCCTCCTTATTTAGTGAACGGCCTCTTTCATGAAGAAATTACCAAAAGATTTTACGGAAGTGGTTTTAAACTGTAACAATACAAAAGATCGGTATGAGTTCCTAATGGATACCCCAAAAGATGTCTCTTCTATTTACAGTGCCCTCAAATATAGAAGGAGACTATTTTTATTTCGTGGGATTTCCCTTCCATTTGGGAATGAAATTGAAGGCACTATTAGCACGAACTCCAACAAGCTCTGCAAGGCCCTTGGTCTTGACTTTGGAACTTTAAAGAGTTTTATCGATGCCTTAGTAAAAAGCGGGCTTCTCCTCGAGTGAAGAGTTACAGCGAAAAATTTGCTGTCTCTTCCTCATTAAGAGTTATTGCTCTAAAGGGTATTATCCCCCTGTACCGAAAAGACTGCATCGCCTTAACCTTCCTGCAAGAATTTAAAGAGAACGTTTGATTACGGTGAAATATCCCTTATGCAGATCCCTCAAAATACCTCTGGAATACAGTTTCTTACTTAGAAATCTAAAAATTCAAACAATGGGCTAAGAGTCTTAATCCTCTGGGATTTCAAAATCCATCAGATCGGGATATTTTTCCCGTTTTTCCTTAGCCTTTTTCTTTTCCTCTTCTTCTTTAATCTTCTCTTCTGGAGTCTTTTCCTTTACCTCTTCTTTTGGATGGAACTCCATAACAAAATCGTAAAAATCGTGAATATTAAGTTCTTCTTTTCCTCCTTCCGATACTTCTTCTTCACTACCAAAGTCAAAATCACCTTCACTAAACTCTCCAAAGATACTACGAACCTCATCTATCAGGATATCAAAGGCGCCCCTTTCCTTCATTTTAACAAGAACATTTATTGCAGAATTCTTAAGCTTCCCCGATGCCTTCCCAAGAATTTCGACTAACAGGCTTAGGGCTTTGACAACCTCATACTTGTTTGAAAAATTATAATCCGCAATTTTTTCGAGAATCTTTATTCGCTCTTCCTGCTTCGCCTTCTTAAACTCCTCAAAAAACTCATCTATAGGTGCCAGCATGGTAAAATTTTACACCCATAAGACTTAATATGCAACAACTCTTTATGTAATAAAAAACAAATAAACTCAAGCCCTGCACATATCAGCTATTCCCCTGTGTTTGCTGTTAACAATAACGAAATTTTTGCGCTGCGCAGACTCACAAATTCAAGGCGCTTCCCTTGCTTAAAAGACACTTCATCCATAAAGCGATTGTAGATTTCTTCGGGCAGTACAACGTACTTTTAACTATGATCCAATCAATTTAGTACATTGACCCCGTAAACCCATTCCATAAAGTAAAATAAAAATCATATTATTACTGGATACCCACCTTTATAGAAATAAAAAAAAATTCACTTTTGCAAAACTATGGCGAAGTTTCCATTGGCGCTTTTTGCTCTAATACAAAGTATAATAGCATTGTCACTTCGAGGTTGCTTCTCAAAAATAGCCAGGCTTTTACTTGTCAATACAATGGATTTTAGCCCTCTTGACATTTCATACCCCATCATTCATAATTACATACCGACCAGTCGGTATAAAGGAGAAAAAATGGTAGAAATGGAAACAAAAAACAGAATCTTAAAGGCAGGAGAGGAGCTCTTTTCTCTCAAGGGATACGATGCGACCTCCATACAGGAAATCTGTGAAAAGGCCGAGGTGAGCAAAGGTGCCTTTTTCCATTACTTCCCGACTAAAGAAAGCTTCTTCCTTGAGATTCTCGACCTCTGGCTAAAAGACCTCACATCACGAATCAACGAATATGTTAAAAATGCACAAAACATCTACGATAGCCTGTTAAAAATGACTGAACTCTTCAAAGAAATTTTTAAGGAATCGAGGCCTAAATTTCTACTGTTTATCGAATTTTTAAGGGCAGGCATGAGAGACGAAAATATCCTCAAAAAACTTTCCGAATATTTTGAACTTTATACTAACCTTTTTGCTCAGATCATCGCTGAAGGAATTCAAAAAGGGATAATAAAACCAGTGGATCCGAAAGTTACTGCCCACGTTATAGTATCCTATGCAATAGGAACCATTGAACAGGAAATCTTTAAACCGAATAATCAAATGGAAGAAATAAGCAGGGAAGGCATAAAGCTCATCCTCGAGTCCATTAAAAAGGAGGATTAAAAATGAAGGTGCTTTTAACAGGTGCCTTTGGAAACATTGGACAAAGTGCCATTGAGGCCCTTGTAGATCAGGGTGACCAGGTGAGATGTTTTGATTTAAAAACCAGAAGGAATGTCAAAATTTTCAAAAAATTGAAGAAAAAATACAAAGACAGTGTCGAGGTATTCTGGGGAGACATCACAAAGGAAGAAGACATAGAAAGGGCACTAAAAGGCACAGAGGTTGTCGTTCATCTCGCCTTTATTATACCCAAACTTTCTGCAACAGGCTTAGAATCAGAAAAGGTCCCGGAGATCGCCTACAAGGTAAATGTTGAGGGGACGAGAAATCTTATAAAGGCCATGGAAAAACTGGGAAAACCAGAAAAGATAATTTTTACATCCTCTGTTCATGTTTTCGGAATAACTCAACATCTTACCCCACCGAGGAAACCCGACGACCCCGTTAACCCACCGGAGCACTATTCAAGGCACAAAGTAGAATGTGAAAATATGATTAAAAACTCAAATCTAAAATGGTCCATCTTTCGATTAGCCGCATCTATGCCCATAAATCTAAAAATCGACCAAACCCTCTTTGAAATCAATTTGCAAAACCGAATGGAATATGTCCACACAAAGGATGTCGGATTAGCCATTGCCCACGGTGTAAGAAGTGAAGAGATATGGGGAAAAATACTCTTAATCGGTGGTGGAAAAAGGTGCTGGTATACATACGGTGAAATCGTTGAAAAGGTCTTAGAAGGTATTGGCATAGGGACCTTCCCCAAGGAAGCCTTTTCCATGGAATACTTTGCCACCGACTGGATGGACACCGAAGAAAGCCAAAGACTTCTGAACTACCAAACAAGAACCATCGACGACTATGTAAAGGACATCCAAAAAGCCCTCGGCTTAAAACTCTTCTTTATAAAACTCTTCCGCCCCACCATCCGCTATTTCCTCCTCAAAAAGTCCCGCTACTACAGAACCCGAATAATACCACAAAGGGTAATCTGGTGGAACTACTGGAGAAGTCTAATTAAAAACATGGCGAAGTAGGGGGCCACGTTTCACGTCTAAATACTACCAGCAGGATGCATAAAATAACACTCGGCTTCAAATACAGCAATTGGGAATGCTCTTTTGGAAAAATGAAATGGTAAGCAAGTTTCTTTTTTTATCTCTTTTGGCGTCATGACCTCAAAAATTGTATTTTGTCTTTAGGATCTTTTTTTTCAAAGAAAGATCATTCCCAGTTAGATCACTTTTATGATTTCTATAGGAGAATTAACTTAATCGCGAACCTTTGTGTTGTCCCAAACAGACTTTTTTGCATATCCAGAAGAGCAATTCTTCCACGTTCAATGTCAGTTAATAATTCGCTAATTGTTCTATTTACCAACGACAGGTTTAAAACCATAACCTGCTTTCAGTGGTATTTACACCAACAACAGCCAGTTATTTCAATTCCGGGTGTTTACGAAAATTTAAGGTAAACCATTAACCTGCTTACTTTAAGTTATTATCAAAACCCTCCCCTTTGCCTTCCATACCCTCCTCAAACAAAACCAACCCACCAAAAGCCCTAATTCATTTAATTCTCAATCCCCCCGCTTCTTCGTTTCTCTAAATATTCCAGCTTCTCCTGGGCTTGGATAAAATCGGGTCTAATTTTCAAAACTTCCTTCAATTCTTTCTCAGCCCCCTCAAAATTCCCTACCTTTTCACAAAGCAATGCTAAACCGTAATGAGCAAGAACATCATTGGAATTAAGCTTAATTCTCTCCAAATATTTAAGTGCCTCATCCAAAATCTCAACAAAATTAAGTTTTTCCTGGAAAGCCGGCTTAGATGTAGTGAATTCAATCCTTCCCAATACCGATAGAATGCGTGGGTGTAACTTCATAAAGTCATAAGGCTTTATTTTAAAATTAGCTAAAGAGTCACTCCATCTTAAATACTCTGGATCTTTCTTTTCAACTTCATAAAGCATAAGTTCAGCCACCTCATAACATTTTACTTTTTCCATCAACTTTGACATAAAGAAGGCGTACTCCGGCCTTAAATCCCAACGGCCAATTGACATAAGCCGGGTTGAAAACAAAATCAAGATATCATCATATCTCTCCAATTGGAACATTAGTAATGCAAGGAATAATTCGATGTCCGTATAGTCAAGCCACTCAAAATACTTACATCTAAAAGCTTTCCAGTATTTAATCTCAGCTTCATCATACCGGCCAAGGTAGTGGTACAAGTAACCGAGATAATAGGAGGCAATACATTTAAGTTTTTCGTATTTTTTCTCAGCTTCCTCAAACTTCCCAAGATACTGCAAAAAATTTCCATAGAGCAAAGTGTTGAAAGTATCATCAGGCCGAAGCCTCTCCATCTCTTCGAACTCCCTCAACGCATCATCAAACCTTAAAGTGTACCAATAAACCTCTGCCAAATATCTATGAGCCTCTGCAAAATCAGGGTTTAACCTTAAAACCTCTCTCCAAGCTCTTATAACTTCGTCCTGGTTGTCAAGCCCCTTATACCACATCAAATCAAATAGATCCTTTGCCAAAGTTACCCATGCATCAAAAAAGTTGGGATCATAGTCAACTGCTTTTTTCAGGTACTCTACCCTTGCCTCAATGTCTTCAAGAGAATGAGGTACGATAAGGCAATAACCATCGCTATAGCGCCTGTAAACCTTTTCACGCCTGAGTTTTAAGATGTTAAAAGAATAAGGCAAGCCGAATGTGAGAACATAATCTCCTGAAGCTTTTTCGTAAATCTTACCTGCCTCCGAGTTAACAGCATCAAAGGTTTTAGCGTAGAGATAAAAAAGTTCTGCATCTTTATAACCACGCGCTAATGCGTGCTCCAAGACCTCCCTACCCCCAGGGAATTTGCCATCAAAATTAAAGAGTTTTATAAAATTAATCTCCTGAGACGGCGCAAGTTCTATAGCTTTCAGCAAAACATCATCACCAGGATAATGTCCGCTCTTGGCACATCTCTTTATGTATTCTATTGGATCAGATGCCTCATCGACTCCCAAAGCCTTCACTACAACCTCGTCACTTCCTGCAAACTTTCCCTCAAAGGAAAACATTTTCACATAATCACTCGCATGTTCAGGATCTATCTCAAGAGCCTTTAATAAAACTTCATCCCCAGGATACTTACCGCGAGAAGCTATCGCTTCCAAGTATTTTTTGACATTTTGGGGATCAACTTCCAACAATTTAAGAACTATCTCCTCTCCACCGCTAAAACCACCTCTAAATTTCGCCCTTGCCAACCCAAAAAGTGCTCTTGGTAAATCTGGTTTTAACTTAAGAGCATAATCAAAGGCATTAATTGCCCAGATAATATCTCCAAGTTTTAGGTATCCTTCGCCTAACTCACAATAGGTTTCAGCATCAGCAAGGCCAGCTTCAATTTTTTCCTTGCATTTATCGATCTCTTTGAAAAGTTCTCTATAATCTTCATCTTCCGATGCTACCTCCTCCCCATTTAGTAGTTTTAAAGCTTTCTTAGCAAACTCGTCATCTTCCTTCTTTTTTAAGATTTCTTGGAATATCTTTTTGGCGTGATATTGGTGAACCGAATTCATAAATATAAGACCAATTTTCTTTGAAATCTCATCAATATCATCAAGGTGGGACCAGTAGTCATAAGCCCCGTAGGCATCTAATTGCTCTAAGGACATCTCACCCAAAATGTATACAATCATTCTATCCCTCCTAAGCCCGGCGATTTTGGGGCTTTTAATATGGTTTCTTAATTTCTTAACCAGTTCTGATTCTTCAGTATTGTTTATAGCCTCGATATTACCCCTCATAGTATTTAGAAGCTCTTTCGCTACTTTCATCTGTTCTTCATAAGTATCCGGAATGTCAGTATATTCGTTTCTTAGCCCAAGCGCGCCTAAAACATCCATCGCCGCTTTCAACCATTCCTTACGAGCCTCCGGATCCTTGATATCTAAAATGTCTCTATTTTGGCCTATAAGCTTAAGCGCTCGATCACTCCATAATAACAGGTGAAGCCACCTCCCATAGAACTGATCTGCCAGGTAAAATAAATGTAGAGCACGCATCATATAAATTAAATCAAAGTAAATGGAAACATCCCTTGAGCCTTTCATTGCAGCAATTATCAAATCCTGCCCTCTGTGACTTATAATATCGGAAATCACTTGAGAATAATACCTTGCCCCTTCAAAATCTGGATCAATCTTTAGGATCTCATTGAATTCCTCCAAGGCCTCCTCTAAACGCAACAGATCTTTAAGCAAAAGAGCAAGTCTATAACGAGCCCTCAAATCTCTGGGATTGGCTTCTAAAACTTTCCGATATTCCTCGATTGCTAAATCAGGGAACACACTCTCATAATGAATAAAACTGGCAAGCGTATATCTCACTTCAGGATCTTCAGG
>Ga0308421_1000064_pt1 | contig 56449 bp, 46 predicted proteins | sample HotsprSampleMS60_FD_203673 | JGI IMG/M metagenome (GOLD analysis project Ga0308421, IMG submission 203673) | Hot spring phototrophic mat microbial communities from Mushroom Spring, Yellowstone National Park, Wyoming, United States - 20090730_MS60 ...
CACCTGCACCAACGGTCACTATGAAGACATGGCTGTTGCTGCCCAGATTTTAGCCGGACGTCGGCTGGCCCCTGGAGTGCGGATGATTGTCGTCCCGGCCAGTGCCCAGGCATTACAACGTGCCGCGTCTGACGGCACCCTTGCCACGCTGCTGGCGGCAGGGGCAACCATCGGAACACCGGGATGCGGTGCGTGTATCGGTCGCCACATGGGTGTGCTAGCTCCCGGTGAGGTGTGTGTCTTTACAGGTAATCGCAACTTCCGGGGGCGAATGGGTAGCCCTGAAGCGCAGATTTATCTGGCATCACCGGCAGTAGCTGCTGCGACTGCACTTACCGGTTATCTGACCGATCCGCGCACGGTGATGGATAGGAATCCGGTTGTAGCTCATTAAAGAAAGAGAGGCATCCAATGGCTCGTGTCTGGCTTTTTGGCTCCGATGTAAATACCGACCAGATTGTTCCCGGTCGCTATGCGCCGTATATGCTCAAAGACGAGAGTGAATTGCGTCGGTATCCGTTTATCGAACATCGCCCCGATTTTGCTCCCAATGTACGCCCTGGTGATATTATCGTCGCCGGAAAAAATTTCGGTTGCGGTAGCTCGCGCGAATACGCACCTTTGGCCCTCCGTATGGTCGGCATTGGCGCGATTATCGCCCCGCTCTTTGCGCGCATTTTCTTCCGTAATGCGCTGAATCTCGGCATTCCCTGCTTTACCGCCGATTTGACCGGCGAACTCGCCGATGGTGATGAGGTCGAACTCGATCTGGAGCAAGGTCACATCACAACGGCTGATGGGAGAGTGATCCATTTGCCGCCACCACCACTCTTTCTGCGTGAAGTCTGGGCGGCTGGCGGCATTGTCCCCTTCTACCGTCAGTATGGTCGCTTCCCCGGAGAGGTCGTGCAATGAACATCTGCGTCATTCCTGGTGATGGGATCGGCCCGGAAGTGATGGCCGTTGCAACAGATGCTCTTCGGCGGTTAGCCCCCGACCTGACGCTCGTTGAAGCCGAAGCCGGATGGGGTGTTTTTCAGCGCACCGGAACGGCACTCCCTGAGACCACGCTCGCGATAGCCCGTCAGGCAACGGCAATCCTCTTTGGCGCCGTCGCTTCACCTAGCTATCCGGTACCTGGTTACCGCAGTCCCATCGTCGAATTACGTCGCACCCTCGATCTCTACGCGAATATCCGACCTACCACTGGCCCAGGGGTTGATCTGGTCATCGTGCGCGAAAATACCGAAGACCTGTACAGTGGCCGGGAACGACTCGAAGACGACGGCAATACCGCTATCACCGAACGAGTCATTACCCGCAATGCATCGGCCCGTATTGTTCGTACCGCCTGCGAACTGGCCCGCACACGCCAGACGACCGGTCATCCCGGCAAAGTGACTATCGTCCATAAAGCCAATGTGCTGCGAGTCAGTGATGGTCTGTTCCGCACCGTAGCGTTTGAGATCGCTGCCGACTACCCTGAACTGAGCTTTGAAGAACGACTGGTTGATGTGGCAGCGATGCAACTGGCAGCCCAACCACAACGCTTTGATGTCATCGTCACCACAAACCTGTTTGGCGATATTCTGTCGGATATTGCCTGCATTCACGGCGGTGGTTTGGGTGTTGCCGCCAGCAGCAACCTTGGTCAAGATCGGGCACTCTTTGAACCGGTACACGGTGCAGCACCCGACATTGCCGGACGCGGAATTGCCAATCCAACCGCAGCTCTCAACTGTGTGGTGATGCTGCTCGATTGGCTCAATCGACCACAAGCCGCTGAGCGATTACGGCGGGCCATACATACTGTGGCTACCGCCGGAGTCTGCACCCCTGATGTTGGTGGTGAGGCCACAACCCGCGAAGTCGCCGATGCTATTCTGGAACAGTTAACAATTCAACCCTGAAAGGAGAACTTGCAATGCATGCCGAATGTCCTGAATGTGTCGCACTTATTACCCTGCCGGCCAATACCCTTGAGAGCGAGATCATCGCCTGCCCCGATTGCGGCGCAGAACTGGAAGTCGTCAGCCTTAATCCACCGACCCTTGCCCTGGCGCCAGAGGTCGAAGAGGATTGGGGCGAATAAGCACAAAAGTAAGGAGCAACGCAATGCACGCCGAATGTCCTGAATGTGGCGCACAGATCACTCTGCCCGATGGCACGCTTGCAAACGAAATCATTGCTTGTCCTGATTGCGGCGCGGAACTGGAAGTCGTCAGCCTCAATCCACCGACTCTCGTCCTGGCACCAGAGGTCGAAGAGGATTGGGGTGAGTAGAACCAACAGGTGGAGCGGAGCTGCAACTATCGGCTCCGCTCGTTTCAAGGGAGAAACCAACTATGCGCATTGCCGTCCTTTGTTCGCGTATTCGCGCTGAAGAGAAACTCCTCTTCCAGGAGCTTGAGCGTCGTGGTCTCGATTATGTCAAAATTGACGACCGCGAGCAGGTTTTTGACCTGCACACAACCACCTATCCGTTTGACGTCATTCTCGAACGGTGTATCCAGCATAGTCGTGCGCTCTACATGCTCAAAATCTTCAACGATGCTGGGATACCGACTGTTAATACCTACCACGTTGCCCTCACCTGTGGCGACAAATTTCTCACTACGCAGGCCCTTATTCACGCCGGTGTACCCACACCACGCTGTTTGCTAGCCTTTACGCCAGAAAGTGCGCTGGAAGCAATTGAACAGCTCGGATACCCGGTGGTGCTCAAACCGGTTATTGGCTCGTGGGGGCGAATGGTGAGTAAAATCAACGACCGGGATGCGGCTGAAGCAATCTTAGAGCACCGTGATGTCCTGGGGAACTATCAGCACTCTATCTTCTACATTCAACAGTACATCAACAAACCGGGGCGCGATATTCGTAGTTTCGTGATCGGCGACGAGTGCATTGCGGCAATCTACCGTACCAGCCCACACTGGATCACGAACACAGCGCGCGGTGGAGTTGCAACAAACTGCCCGGTAACCCCCGAACTGGCCGATCTCAGCGTGCGCGCCGCGCATGCCGTTGGAGGTGGTGTGCTCGCTATCGATATTCTGGAAACACCTGAAGGAGAATTACTGGTTAACGAAGTAAACTACACAATGGAGTTTCGGAATAGCATCGACACAACTGGCGTTGACATTCCGGCCCGTATTATCGACTATGTCCTTGATGTTGGGCGTGGTCGTGGGTAGATGAGCGATTGTTCTCCGGCCACACTCAAGCCATCGTACTGGTAGGGGCGGGTTTCCAGCCCGCCCAGACATCACAAGATGTATTTTGGAGAAAGGCTGTAAAATCTTGTCGGCACAGGCAGGGACGGGTGCTAAACGTATCCCCGCCAGCTAGCATATCTTAAACGTCTCTCTTTTTTCTTACGAGGCAAGCAATGACACTGCGCGTAAGCATTGTAGGCGCGAGCGGTTATGTAGGCGGTGAACTCCTGCGTCTCTTGCTCGATCATCCTCATGTCTCAATCCTCCAGGCCACGAGTGCCCGAAATGCAGGACGTTATCTGTATCAGGTACACCCAAACCTACGTGGACGTACTAACCTTCAGTTTGTTCACCCCGATCAACTGCAACCGTGCGATCTGCTTTTCTTAGCCCTTCCCCACGGCGAAGCCGCCCAGTCAATAGAACGATACGCCAGCCTGGCTGAACGAATCATTGATTGTTCGGCAGACTTTCGCCTACGTGATCCGGCGGTCTACCAGCAATGGTACGGGAGTGCACATCCGGCACCAGAGTGGCTTGAGCGCTTCGTCTACGGACTCCCTGAAATTAATCGGGCAGCGTTAACCGGCGCAAGGTACGCCAGTGGTGTCGGCTGTAACGCCACTGCCACTAATCTCGCCCTGTTACCCCTTGTTCAGGCCAATCTCATCGATCTGCATCGGCCAATTATCGCCGATGTCAAAGTTGGCTCATCAGAGGGCGGTGCCACTGTAAGCGAATCCAGCCATCACCCAGAACGGTCTGGCGCTGTACGTTCCTTCGCGCCAGTCGGTCATCGTCATCAGGCCGAAATCGAACAGGTAACCGGGTTGCGCAATGTGCATCTATCAATCACTGCCATTGAACTGGTTCGTGGTGCGCTAGCGACCGTGCACGTCTTTGCCAGCCGCGATCTGAGCGAGAAGGATCTCTGGCAAGCCTACCGAGCCTTTGCGCGCGAACAACCGTTCATCCGCATCGTGAAAGAGCGACAAGGCATTTATCGCTACCCTGAACCAAAAATTGTGGCCGGGACCAATTATGCTGACATTGGCTTCGCCTACGAACCAGCGTCACGTCGGATCGTCAGCATCTGTGCAATTGATAACTTGATGAAGGGAGCGGCAGGGAGTGCAGTACAGTGCATGAACCTGATGTGTGGATTTGCCGAGACAACAGCTCTGACGTTTACCGGTTTACATCCGTAGGTCGAGCAGCAGCACCAGATCAGACCTGATTCATCACTCGACCGCAGACTGTTATGCTGATGTGGGGGTAGATGCCAGGTCTGCCCCCACTATGCTCTATTCGTGTTCGGTCAACTGCTGATCGGCAAGCTCAGCCTGCAACGATTGAATAGCAATCAGCAGATGGCGCTCGCGATCAGCCAGTGTAGCGGCCATTGCCCGAGCTGCCGAAAGTTGTGCAGCGCGGGCCAATGCAGTAGCCCCTGCCGGAACAGATTCGTTTTCCAGGCGTGTCACCGACTGCCGTGCCCGTTCCAGACTCGCACGGAGATTGTCCAGACGTGCCGTTAGAACTTCGATGCGCTGACGAAAGTAGGTTTGCATTGAATCTCTCCACACATTTTCGCCGGGCGCAACAAAAAGCGCCGCAGCAACAATGACCAAAGCGGCCCCGTCGCCGCGACTTCTGCGTCTAGTATAGCGTGTTTGCAAGATTTTTGCAAATAGTTTGCATCTTGATTGCACTGAAAGGTTTACAAAGGGAAATGGCACGGATCACCCATCATATCGGTGGTGTAACAGCGGCAGATACAGAGATTGCCGCCAACGTGTGTTATCGCAGGCAAGAGCCTGATTGTTCAGCAACTCTCTCCAAGCGGTTCTGACATGACATTAATAAATCTTTAATGACCAGTATTATCCATACAGCGTACATTCAACATAGCAACATATTGGACTTACTAGCGAGGGTAACTATGGTCTTTTCAACTCCAATCCGAACGAGCGAACAGAGCATCGACCGCGTGCTAAGGGCCGGCTTACCCGTACTCCTGATCTTCGAGCGCCGGAACTGTCCGACCTGCCAGCAGCTCGACCCAACACTCGAACGACTGGCCCAACGCTTCGCCGGAAAGGCATTGCTCGCACGGATCGATGCTGATGATAATCCGCGATTAGTACAGAAATACAACATTACCGATTTGCCGGGTCTGGTCTTTATCAGCAACGGCGCAACGGTAGCGCAGACACATGGTGTAGTGTCTGAATCCGCATTGCAGACGTGGTTACAGTATCTGAGTGATGGTGGATCGCAGCCGCCATTACCAAAAGGGCCGAGTGTACCACTTCAATCATCAGCGGCTACAGCAAATGGTACAACTCATTCCAAACCATCGACGCACGGCTCAACGGCTGAGCGACATCAACAGGTTGGACCGGTGGTGCTCAGTGATGCCACTTTCGATCAGATCGTTGGGCAGAGCAAGCAACCGGTGTTAGTCGATTTCTGGGCACCGTGGTGCGGGCCATGCCGTGCAGTTGCCCCGGCAGTCGAGCGACTGGCGCACGAGTTTGCTGGCCGTGCCGTGGTAGCCAAGCTCAATGTAGACGACAATCCATATACGGCGCAGCGGTTTGGGATTACCGGCATTCCAGCACTGTACATATTCAAGGACGGGCGGGTTGTTGAACGTTTAGTGGGTACCCAGCCATACCAGGTCTTGTATCAGGCGCTGGCCCGGCATGTGATGTGAGATTGGGAGAGAAGAGAGCGGGGAAGGTTGCAAACCTCCCCGCCATAGGATGCTGATGTAGCCCGAAACTAGGAGTGGCCTCTGATCGTTTCGACGACGCATAAACGTTACTGCAATCCTCCCAAGATTACGCTCGCGTAGCAAACCAGATCGCCCACGGATGGAATGACGAAATTGCTGTGAGTAAAACCCGTATCGGTATGGCAGCAATACTCTACTGTGATAGCAAGGCGACCGGATCAGTGGCCTACGCCAACAATGACAGATCAGGTCGAGGGAAATATCGTCTTATCCGTATTTGAAGTGACTCTTGATCATCGCAACCTGAAAAAGGAGAGATCGGGTATCCTTATAGAAGCAAACAACGATCCGTTCTAACAATTCTTTGTCTCTTGATCAACAAAATATCACGAATACGGAGTGCATAATGAAACCTTTTCTGGCTGGATTGTTCTTGCTCGCCATCGGCATATTCCTGTCGGCACTAGGATGGCAAGCGTATGCCAATATCACCCAAACACTGAAAACGATGATCCCGACGAGCGGCAAAGTGGTTGACATGAACCCTCGCATTATCAACACCAACAGCGGCGACAAAACCTTCTACTATCCCATTGTGGAATTTCAGACTGCTGCTGGCGAGACCATTCGATTCGAGAACGAACAGGGAGGCAACCCTCCGGCATACCAGATAGGCGATCAGGTAGATGTCAGGTATAATCCACAGCGTCCACAAGTGGCAATGGTTACTTCGTGGGAAATCTGGTTGCCGACAGCACTATTTGGTTTCGCTGGCGGACTACTCATCTTGATCGGTGGTCTCATCTTCGTCACGACAGTCGCATCATTACTCAAACAGTAAGGATACTCTAACCAGGAGCCGTAAAACAGCATACGAGGAGGTCAGACTATTTGCGTGACCTCCTCAACCAGGAACAAACCGTTTGTTGTCTTTGTGTCAAACCCTACGGCGTTTCCGACGGCGCCGGCTGTGTCGGTTGTGCCGGTTTCGGTTGCGGAACAACCAATGCCTGACCATCGGCAGCCTGATTATTGAGCAAAATGGTCAAATTCGTATTGGGGTCAATAAACCAGATATTCCCCTTGCTCATCATCTCGACCAGTAATTCACGTTTGCGCAGCTCAAACAGCTCGGGATTTTCGCGCCAGTAGCGACCCTCAATCGCCCGTATCTGAGCTTCGCGGTTAGCTGCCTCAAGCGCAGCCGCTGTGATACCCCGCTCGCGTGTGAGCGCGACTAGCGCTTCTTGCTCGGCCTGGAACAGATTATTCGCTTGCTGGGCCTCAATTTGCTGCCGTCGCTTCTGCTCAGTCTCAATCTGTACTTCGAGATTAGCCTTTTCGGCTAGCAACTGCGCATATGTCTCACCAACCTTAATATCGAGCACCTTCACCGCCTCAATCGTAATGTAAAGCTGATCGACCGGCGCCCGCTGCCCATCACCGGGAGAAGTGGTGAGAAAGCGGCGTATCCGTTCAGCGAACGCTCCCCGGTCAGAGAGTGCTTCATCGAGAGTAAACTGGGTACTGGCACTCTTAAGCGCGTCGTTAATAAAGCCATCAAGGAACTCGTTTAACTGAGCATCACTGACACCAATTTCGGCATACGCAGACCGCAGGGCAGCTTCACCGGGCAGGCGCCGAAAATCAACCTGAATGTCAATATCGTACAACTGCTTATCACTACTGGCGACATTCTGTGAAATCTGACGGGTTTGCCGACGAATATTTACGAGCTGTATCTCGGTGAAAGGCGCAAACGGACGGAAGATCGGTCCTGGCCCATGGACAGCGACAATCCGACCCTGCACCAATTCAATCGCAGCCTGGCCTTCGTCGACCTGTACGTACTTCATTGTGCTCAGACCGACGCTGACAATGATCAGCAACAAAATGAACCCACTCACAAATGTCAAACGCGAATTCATAGCTCCTCCTCTTGGCATACGTTGACTCGTAACTTCCTCCTACTTGATTACCGGTGATTGTTCCTTATGAGTAGTACGAACATCATCCGCCGATGTTGCAGGTGTTTCAGCAATACCTAACGTCTCGGCCACAATGTACAGAGGCCGACCCTTCACTTCGTCATAAATGCGTCCAACATACTCACCGATAATACCGAGTGAAATGAGCTGCACAGCACCAAGGAAGAGCACACTGGCCAGCGTACTGGCCTGACCGTAGAACGCCGGTTCAGTTGCTGCCGGATTTGCCAATCGCATCACGAAAACCACAAACAAGAAGATGATACTGACGGCTGCCACAATAAATCCAACATAGGTTGCCAATTGCAGTGGCAAATACGAAAAGCTGGTGATGCCATCAAGCGCGAAGCGCAGCATCTTTCGCAGCGGATATTTGGTTGTGCCGGCAGCACGGGCATGACGACGGTAGAGCACACCGGTTTGCCGAAAACCAACCCACGCCGACAGACCACGCATAAAACGGTGATGCTCGCGCATGCGTTTCAGGGCATCGACCACCTTACGATCCATCAGGCGAAAATCACCGGTATCAACCGGGATATTGACATTCGTAATCCGCACAATCAGCCGATAAAAGATCGCCGCCGTCGTCTTTTTGAACCAGGTCTCACCCTGACGTTCTTCGCGCACGCCATAGACGACCTGATACCCCTCTCGCCAACGGGCTATCAGATCAGGAATGACTTCGGGCGGGTCTTGCAAGTCGGAGTCGATCACGATGACGGCCCGACCGGTAGCATAGTCGGTACCGGCCGTAATCGCGATCTGATGACCAAAATTGCGCGAAAAATTGATCACTTTGATCCGCGGATCACGTTGATGCAATTCACGCATAATATCTGGTGAACGATCGCGACAGCCATCATTCACCAGAATCAACTCAAACGGCTCACCAAGCGGTTCAAGCGCCGCAATCACCCGACGGCAAAACTCGGCAATCAGTTGTTCTTCGTTATACACCGGTGCGACGACGGAAAAGGTCGGTGGTTGGGTATCCATACTTCCTCCACACCATCAATGGTGATGGCTATTCATCGTATTGTGTTGATCATAACAAAACTGGCGATGTCCGTGGTCATCCTGACAATACGAAAATTGTACGCTGGCCTACGATCATTACTGTACAGAACGCTTACTGTGAGTGTAGTGTGCCTTGAGGGTATCTGGGGTCAAATGCGCGTACATGGTACCAGGTTGACAGCGGATAAGTGTATCTGTATCATTAGCCATATTAGCTAATATAACCACAACTCTTCATATATGAACATAAAGCGTATTGCCTCAACAGAGGCTCAAAACAACTTTGGTCGCGTCCTTGATGACGTTGTTCAACGGAACACAAGATACGTTGTTTACCGACGACAAACTGCTCAGGCCATTATCCTAAGCATTGCTGATTTTAAGAGTCTGCTGGCAGCAGATGCGACAGAACGAAGCCGACTAGAAAAACTGATCCACGAACTTAGCCCTGTCTACGAACTTGGTACATCTATCGAAGGGGGCACAGCATAACATGCAATCTCTGGAACCGTTTACTTTTGATTACCCATTTCATGCATTTAGCACATCTGTTGTTATTCAGGCAGATAGTTTTGAATGGCTACGCCGGATACCGCCTGCAAGCGTTCATGCAATTGTAACGGATCCACCCTATGGTGTAAAAGAGTTCGACCTCGAACAGCTTGAAAAACGCGCCAATGGGAATGGCGGTATCTGGCGAATACCGCCATCATTCGATGGGCATCAGCGTGCACCAATGCCTCGCTTTACGGCGCTCACACCTAAAGAACGCGAGCGACTATCTGCGTTTTTTCAAGAATGGGGAAGGCTGGCAGCTCGCGCACTCGTGCCAGGGGGGCATATCTTTATCGCCAGTAACGCCTTATTATCGCAGCTTGTGTTCTCGGCGCTGGTAGCTGGAGGATTGGAATTCCGCGGTGCTATTATCAGGCTCGTGCGAACATTTCGCGGTGGCGACCGTCCCAAGCATGCTGAAGCCGAATTTCCAGAGGTTTGTTCGCTGCCACGCAGTTGTTACGAACCATGGGGCATCTTCCGGAACCCACTTCCGCCGGGGATGACGGTCAGCGGTTGCTTGCGCACGTATGGTACCGGTGGCTTACGCCGTATCAGCACAGAACAACCGTTTAATGACGTGATCATCAGTGAATGAACACCACAGAACGAGCGGGCTATCGCTAACCATCCGAGTCTCAAACCACAGTCATTCATGCGTCAGCTCGTTCGCGCAGTCCTGCCGCTCGGCCGGGGGATCATTGTGGATCCCTTTATGGGCGCTGGCTCAACGGTCGCCGCAGCAGAATCGTTGGGACTGACGTGTATTGGGGTTGAACGACATCGCACCTATTTCGAGATGGCAATCCAGGCGATTCCACGGCTGGCATCGCTAGAAATCGATGCTGATGTCAGTCAGCATTCGTTCCTTGAAATGCTTCAATCTCGATAGGTCCAATTCTGTACCAGTTCTTGATAAACGGATGATGGCGAGCGTCCATCGCGGACGGTGGACGGCACCACCGATAGCGATTGTATCGACGCCGTCAGTTTACAACAATCGTATGCGTTGACCGTATCGACGGTATTGACGGGATTAATGGCATGAACGGTAGGTAGGGGCGAAACAAGTTTCCCCCCACCAAAACGTCCATACCACCGCCCTGGCACCACCTGGGGCACGGCGCTGCCGTGCCTCTACAAATGGCCCGCATAATGCCCATCGTTACCTAAACCTGGTCGCAGATTGCGTGAGGGTCGGACAGGCTCTAACTCCATCTCCGCCAGGTCTTACCCCACCACCGGACTCATCTCTTCCCAATTAGGGCCGGTTTCAAGATTGACACTAAGTGGTACTTTTAGTTCGTAAACACCACTCATCACTTCACGCAGAAGCTGCGCAGCCGCTGTCACTTCTGATTCAGGCGCTTCGGCGATCAATTCATCGTGTACCTGCAAGAGCAGGCGGGTTTGCAGCCCTTGTTCACGCAGCGCCCGATGAACATTGACCATTGCCATCTTCATCAGATCGGCAGCCGTGCCCTGAATCGGTGCATTGATCGCTTCTCGTTCGGCAGCAGCCCGACGGGCACCACTGGCTCGCAGGTCTTCCATGATGCGACGACGGCCAAAGAGCGTTTGCACATAGCCGTTTTGACGACCAAAGGCAAGCGTTTGATCGATGTAGTGCCGAATACCGGGGAACTGGGTAAACAGGTTATCGATCAATTGGCGAGCCAACTCGCGCTCGATGCCCAACCGCTGCGCTAGGCCAAAAGGACTGATGCCGTAGATCACGCCAAATACCACTGTCTTGGCAACCCGACGCTGGTTCTTATCGACTGCTGTCGGCTCTACACCAAAGAGCCGACTCGCAGTCGCGGCATGAATGTCAAGCCCTTGCTTGAACGCAGCAATTAGGTTTTCATCACCACTGATATGAGCCAGGACACGCAACTCGATCTGGGAATAGTCGGCGGCAATAAAACGGTGTCCTGGTGCAGCCACGAAAGCTCGCCGGATTTCTCGTCCTTCTTCAGTGCGTACCGGAATATTTTGCAAGTTGGGGTTATTTGACGATAAACGGCCGGTGGCAGCGCCAAGCTGATTGTACGAAGTGTGGATGCGCCCGGTGCGTGGATTGACTAGTTCGGGAAGCGCATCAATATACGTACTCTTGAGTTTGGTTAACTGGCGATAGGTTAGAATATCGGCCGCAATAGGATAGAGTTGCGCCAGCTCTTCCAGCACCTCGGCGGTAATCGAGTAGCCACCACTCTTGAGCTTACTCAGCTCATGAGCACGGGGATCAATGCCAATGCGTTCAAACAATACTTCATTAAGTTGCTGACCAGAATTGATATTAAACGGACCGCCAGCCTGCTGGTAGATACGCTCGGCCACTTCGTTGATGCGACGGGCGAAACGTTCACCCAACTCGCGCAGATACATCTGATCGAGCAAGATACCGGCCAACTCCATCTCGGTCAGCACCTCAATCAGCGGTAGCTCAACCCGATAGTAGAGATCGCGCAGCGCCGCATCTGCCTCTAACTGGCTACGTAATCGTTCGGTCAGGTGCAGGGTATACAGTGCATCAGCACCGGCATATGGCGCAGCCTGTTCAATGGGAACTGCTGCAAAACTTATCTGCTTCCTTCCCCGACCGATCATATCCTCGATAGTTGCCGGCGGCTCAGGCAATTTTAATTCGTAGAAGGCGAGGTCTTTCAAACCTTGCCGCTTCCCTAACATTGCTGCCGCAATCATCGTATCGAACGATAAACCCACCACCCGAATCCCAGCCCCGGCCAGCACCTCTATATCAAACTTGGCATTGTGGGCAAATTTCGGTTTTTGCGGATCGGCAAAAAATGGCGCCAGGGCAGAAATCACCTCGCTGCGCGGTGCTTGTTCACCATCTTGGTGAGCAACCGGTACATACCAGACATCACCGGGGGCAAGCGCAATCGAGATCCCAACCAAATCACTCATAACTGGTTGAAGACTGGTACATTCGGTGTCGAACGCGAAGGCAGGCGCTGCGCGCAATCGTGCCACCAGTTCTGATAATGCTCTCGTATCGCGGACAATCGTCACCGGTGGTGGCTCTGCGGTTGGCAACCTGGGTGCAGAGTCACTGTCACCGTTAAAGAGTGCCAGTTGCGTCGGCCCATCAGCATGCGGCGTGGCTGGAAGTTCAGCGGGAAGTGGTGCCAATGTTGGCGATTGAACGACCGGTGGGAGTTTCTTAATCAAGTTGGAGGCAACGCCAAACTCTAGCTCCTGAAAGAGTGCCATAACTGCTGCCCGGTCGTAGGTGCCCAACCGACAAGAATGCAGGTCGAGTTGAATCGGAACATCGGTCACGATGGTCGCCAGTTGACGCGAAAAACGGGCATCCTCACCTTGCTCACGCAACAGAGCCTGATACCGCTTAGGGGCCTCATCGATATGCGCGAGCAAATGATCGAGCGAACCAAACTGCTTGAGTAAGGCAATTGCGCCCTTTTCACCAATCCCACGCACACCGGGGATATTGTCAGAGGAATCACCCTTCAAGCCACGCAGATCGGCCAACTGCGCCGGTTCGAGTCCATCGTAACGCTTGCGTACCTGCTCAACATCGTACAAGGTGACGCTTGTCTTGCCCCGATAGGGATTTGCCAGCGCAACCCGCACATGCTCATCAACCAGTTGTAGAACGTCAGTATCACTGGTGAGAATAATCGTATCGATCCCCTGGGTAGCAGCCTGACGGGCCAGCGTTCCGATCACATCGTCAGCCTCATACCCCTCAACGGTGTAGATCGGAATGTTCAGGGCCTGTACCAGTTGTTTCATCCGCTCAAACTGTGGATAAAACTCTTCTGGCGTCTCGGCGCGCCCGGCCTTATATTCAGCATACAGATCATCACGAAACGTCCGACCGACGTCAAAGGCAACCGCAGCGTAGTCGGGCCGATAATCGGCCAGCGCCGTCAACAGAATCTGAGCAAAACCGAAGACGGCATACGTCGGTTCACCGCGTGATGAACGCAAGCCACTCTCACGTAACGCGAAAAATGCCCGATACGCCAGGGCATGACCGTCAACCAGAACTAACAGCGGACTCGACATAGACTGTCTCCATTCGCACAGATTTGCGAGTGGATTATACCATTTGTGATACGTTTGTTGAACCGATGGTGATAGCCCTCGTGGTACAATGGAAAAAAATTACGGCGGTGAGCGGATCACACAGCTTGTTATCACGACGCAGAAGAGGTTATGACCACAGCTATTTTAACCGATCAGCGATTTGATCTTCATACATGGCACGGTCACGTCGAACAGGCTGCACGACTACACGCTATTCGACGGGCAATTGAGGCTGACGGTTTGTTACCCCATCTCGTTCAGTTGCCAATCCGTCCGGCTACAGAGACTGAGTTGCTGGCTGTACACAACGCGCAGATGCTGCATCGTGTCCGGCAACTCGCCAGTTATGGCGGTGGTCAGATTGACAGCGACACCTACGTTACGGCTGACTCGTGGGATGTGGCTCTGCTGGCAGCGGGAGCAACGATTTGTATGGCTGAAGCCCTGGTAGAAGGACGTTGTCACAATGCCTTCGCCTTGGTGCGACCACCGGGACATCACGCAACTGATTTTCGCTCGATGGGTTTCTGTCTCTTCAACAATATTGCAATTGCCGCCAGGTTTCTGCTCGATCGCTACCACCTCCGACGCATCGCGATTGTCGATTTTGATGTGCATCACGGCAACGGTACGCAGGACATCTTTTACCGCGATGGACGGGTACTCTTCTGTTCAACACATGCCACACCTCTCTACCCCGGTACTGGTGCCATCTACGAAATGGGTGATCCGCGAACAGCGGCTGGCACGACGCTCAATGTACCTCTCCCTTATGGCACAGGCGATAGTGGATATGATCGCGTCTTCCGGCAGATCATTGGGCCAGCTCTCCGCCGGTTCCAACCGGAAATTATCCTGGTATCAGCCGGGTTTGATGCTCACTGGAGTGATCCCATCGGGCCGATGGCTCTTTCGGTCGAAGGCTTTGCCCAGATCGTACAGCATCTGCTCGACTGGGCCAACGAGTTGTGTCAGGGTCGGATTGGATTTGTCCTTGAAGGCGGATATAGTCTCTCTGCCCTGGCTGCCAGCGTTGTTGCAACCTTACGGCTGCTGCTTGGCAAGGCACCCGGCCATGACCCCATGGGTGGCGGAGATTTCCCCGAACCTAACATTGATCACATCATTACGACGTTACAAAATCAGCATCCGTTGTTAATGCACGCCGGGTATCAAGGAGTGTCATGATTGCAGTGATTAATTACGGCGCCGGCAACCTGCCAAACGTTGTGCGCGCATTACAACGTGTCGGTGCTCCGCTTGTAGTGACCGATGATCCAAATGTTATTCGCTCGGCGCAGGCCGTTGTCTTGCCTGGTGTTGGTGCGACCGCCGATACGATGGCAAGCCTGCGTCACCTGGGCATTGCCGAGGTGCTACCGACTATTATCACTGCTGGAACGCCATTTTTGGGCATCTGTGTCGGTATGCAAGTCTTACTGAGTGAAAGTGAGGAGTTTGGTCCCCATTCCTGTCTTAACATTATTCAGGGTACCGTGCGCCGTCTTCCCGAAAGCGCCAGCAAGATTCCCCAGATCGGTTGGAATCAAATTCATATCACACCGTCTTTTCGTGACCACCTTCTCTTCGATGGTATTCCCAACGGCGCTGATGTCTACTTTGTGCATTCGTACTACTGTGCCGTTGCCGACGAGTCGGTGGTTGCTGCACGCACCGATTATGGCCTCGCTTTCCCCAGTGTCATTATTCGCAATCGGTTGGCAGCCGTTCAGTTCCATCCAGAAAAAAGTGGCGATTATGGCTTACGCCTGCTAGCCAATTTTGTGCGCTGGAGCGGAGCTTCTGATTCAGTTGGAGCATCATGATGGAGATTATTCCTGCTATTGATATTAAAGATGGTCGCTGTGTCAGATTGTATCAGGGTGATTTCGAGCAGATGACTATTTATGCCGACGATCCGGTTGCAGTGGCCCGTCATTGGGAAGCGCAAGGTGCCGGTCGGTTACATCTGGTCGATCTCGACGGCGCCCGCACCGGTCGCCCCCAGAACGTAGACATCATCCTCGCCATTACCCAGGCCGTGCAGATTCCAGTACAGCTTGGGGGCGGCTTGCGCCGTGAATCAGATGTTGAAGCGGCGCTCGCGTTGGGTGTCGAACGAGTCATCATCGGCACTGCGGCCATTGTCGAGACTGAACTGGTTGCCCGTTTGCTCAACCGCTTCGGAGAACAGATCGTGATCGGGATTGATGCCCGCAACGGCCTAGTTGCGACCGATGGTTGGACGGTTACGTCAACGGTGAAGGCGACCGCCCTGGCCGAACAGATGGCTAACCTTGGAGCTCGCCGGATCATTTGTACTGACATCAGCCGCGATGGTGCACTCAGTGGGCCAAATTTTACCGCCCTGGCCGAGCTGATCTCTCCCACCGGTCCGGCAATTATTGCCAGCGGCGGCATCGCCAGCCTCGAACATGTGCGTCGACTTGCGCAACTTGGCATTGAAGGGGCTATCATTGGGAAAGCACTCTATGTCGGCACGGTGAAATTACCTGAAGCGATTGCCATTGCCCAGACAATGACCGTTTAGATAACGACTGAACCCAACCACCAGGAGAGAGTATGTCAAATCCAGACCTGACCGCACGCTACGAAGAAGAGCGGCTACGAGCCCAGGAACAATCGCAACTCGTCTACCTGCAAGGTCAGATTGACGAGCTTCGCCGCTTGTTGAAAGACCAGACCAACAAGTATCAATGGGCAATGGAACAGGTTCGCAAAAACGAAGGGGCAATTGCACAAATACAGAGCCTCTTTGATCGACACACTGGCGACGTTGCGCAGGCCAATGAAATCGTGCGCCGTGATGTCATCGCACTACGCCGCGAGGTTGCCGCTGCCCTCGTTAAAATCGAAGATGGCTTGCGTCCAATCCGTGATATGCAAGCTCAGATACAACAGATTGCCGAAGCGCGCAAACAAGACCGCGATTTCCTGGCGGGCTGGATCAACCGTATCGAGCAAGTGGAACGGCAAGTTGCTGCACTCGCGTCACAGATCAAAGAGCTTGATGAGCGGCAGCGACAATTAGCCCTCCAACTTGAACGATTGCGTGAAGCTGACGCTGCGGTTATGCAAGAAGTACGGCGCGTTAGCGAAGACTTGCAGATTGAAAAACAACATTTGCGCCGCCTGGCCGTCGAATCACAGCAATTACTTACAGACCTGCGCCCACCAATTGACGAGCTACGCACTCGTGTTGATCGTCTGGAAGAGATTCGACAGCAGATTGATCTGTTTGCTGAAATGTTACCGGCGCAAATAAAAGAGTTAGCCGCCAAACTTCCTGACATCAATGCCGAGATCAAGCGGATTGAACGACTCTCGACCGAGCGTTTTCTGATGAATCAGGAGCGCCTCGAAGAGTTGCGCCAGATGGCCGACGAACGTATGAGCGCCTTACAAGAGACCGACGAGCAATACCTGCGGCAACTCACCTCCTGGCTTGAGCGCGTAGATAGCTGGTTGCGCGAACTCGAGCAACGCCTGTCACGTACCACCGATCGGATCGAGTTAGAACAGAAAGCTCATCTCTTACGCATTATGGCGCTCGAACGGCGCGAGATTGATACACTCGGTGCTCAATTAGATATGCTACGTCAACGGCTAGAAGTTGTGCGTGCTGCCCAGATCGAGACAGGGGGCAGTGGCGAAGGGTAGAGACCAGCTTACAATGAGCTGCGCCGTAACACAAAGATGCGCGGGTGAAGCCCGCGGAGATTAACGCGCAATTGCTGTTCGATGCACCACACTGGTAGTTCGGCTAACGAACGTTCCATCAATCGTACTTCGTGACTGATCAGCACCGCCCGACCACCAGGACGGGTCACGCGAGCTGCTTCTGCTAGTAGTGCCGGGTAGAGCGTCAGATTGACCGTATGCGAGCCAACCAAATGACCAAATGGGAGATCAGCCAGCACCACATCGATACTCCCTGACGGTAACGGCAGATGGCACGCATCCCAATCGTACAGTTCGACCCGATTGCTGAAACCAGCAGCAGCAAGATTCCGCCGTGCACAGGCTAGCGCTTCTGAATCGGTATCGCAACCGATAATCCGAGCTGCCGATCCGGCAAATAACCGCTCGATCATCAGCGATCCTGATCCGCATCCTACATTGAGAACCCGATCGTTATCTCGCGGCTTACTTAACACCGCCATTGCATAAGCAACCGGTCCACTGAGCGCTCCTTCGCGGTTGCACACGCGCCACTGGCGGGTCGCCAATGGCCTGGGTGTGAGGCGAACTAATACCTCCCATCCATCGCGATCAGGCGCTGGCCGTAACCGGATCAGCAAATCCCCATCTTCCTCACCAGGCACAAGGCCAAGCCGGGTACAGAGTTCCTGTTTAAAACGCTGTAACACACTACTCTCAGCACCGGCTGCACTGAGAAACAGAGTCCGAAAGGTACCAGCAGGATGCAGCCGACGCACCATCTCGATGGTAGCTAAGACAGCTCGCAAGTGCTCGTCACCAAGCAGTGCGCGTGGGCGGGGGATTGCGAAGCGACGTACTACATAAATCGATGTGACGCACCGTAGCTGAAAAAGTGCCTGTAACGAACTGTGTATTGTGGCACGAATAACTCCGTCCTCAAAAACCGGATCGAGCCGTAATCCGGTAATCCGCTGCATTTCTGTACGGGCTATTGCTTCAAGCCCAGCAGGTACGACAATTTCAATGCGCTGAGACATTCCAACTACTATTCCCCTATCGCCATGCTGTAGCAGACGTTATACTATAATGGAATATATACCTGTTGTCGATAAACCGGCAGCAAAAGACGATGTTAGCACCATCATATCAGATGATACGTTACCTGATTGCGTGAAATAATCTGCTCATGACGAGCCATGGTCGCAATGCCGGGTTGGAGATGGGACAAGACATTCGCAAACGCCTATGAACATCGGAACAACCATCTGGCCACCAATGCCGGCGCGTCCACAAGCGCTGGCCGCAAGCTGGTCGAGCTTCGACCACGGCGCCCTACGCGAGTTTTTACAGCGTGCTCGCGATGTTGGAATCCAACAGGTACGGTTTGAACTGCGCTGGGCTGAAGTACAACCAGGTCCCCAACGGATTTCGGTTGCCGCCCTCAATGGCTTTCAGCGTGGGCTTGATCTGGCCCAATCTAATCATCTACAGGTGGTTGTCTCTCTTATGAGTGCAACGCTGGGGCCGACCCTGCATTTGCCTGATTGGGCGCTCGGTATTCCACCCCAGGCCTTGACTACTCAGTCGGTACAGGCCTTGCTGACCGTACCACCGTTGACGATTCTTGACAATTCGTTTTACCGTCACGAACCGGTACGTGATCTCTATACCGACCCTGACATGCGGTCAGCACAACGATACCTGTTACGAGAGGTCGTTGGCAATTTTGCCGATCATCCTGTCATCGCCGGTTGGCTCCTAGCTGCCGGTTTCGAGCGCGTGCGCACACCAACCGATCATCGCGACATGGCAGCCTGGTGGGCCGATTTGGCCGAACAAGCCCGTGCAAATGGCGCCAACCAGCTCTTCGGGTATGTCGATGCCACCACCCTAAGCAATCGCGCCAGTCTGCGCCCTTACGATATCGCGATGGCCGGTGGCGCGGTAGTTGTCAGTGTGGGACCATGGCCGCCTCTCGGCGGTGGATCACCAGCCCGTGGTGAGGCTGCCTGTTTCCTCCATGCGATTGTCGCCGGTCTACTGGCCGAAGAAATCAACGACACGGCTGCGGCTCAGGTAGTTGTTGCCGACCTGGGGTGGCCGACGGCTCCGGTCAGCAACCTGATCGGCTGGCAGGCCGATCAGATCTTTGCGCAACCGACTCAGACCTTTCTTGCGCACGAAGAAGCGGCTGCAACCGCCTTGCAAGAGTCGCTCGTCAATCTGGCCCGCGCCGGCGCAGCCACTGTCTGGCTGGCTGGCATGGTTGATCCACCTGAAGATCATTGGAACGTCCCCCCCTTCGACAGCAGTTGGATAGCACGCACCTGGGGGTTATGGACGGCAAACGGACGCCCGAAGGCCGCCTGGGATGCCTTGCGCGAAGTTATCAACCGGTTGCCGACGACAAAGACGTTACCTACGTTACCGATTGATCCAGAGCGCTATTGGCGTGATCCGGCTACCGAATTACGACGTCTCTGGCATGAATACCGCAGTGAAGCAGCTTCGGTATGAGGCAGGACCTTGGCTCAGAGGGGGTTCAGCATTCTCTGCTGCGAGTCATCGATGTAGCAGCAGCGGAATACCGACGACGATCCTGTCCCCGTTGCCGATAACTCCTGATCCACGCACACACCTGGGGGCGCGGGCCAGCGGCCCGCATAAGACCACTGCGCCAATGAGCAGGTGTGTGACACACCCCTACACGCACCTGGATGCGCGGGCCTCTGGCCCGCCTAAGACCACTGCACCGATGAGCAGGTGGGTGATACCACCCCGTAGTCACCTGCGTGCGCGGGCCTCTGGCCCACGTCAGACACCTGCGCCGATACGCAGGTGTGTGATACCACCCCGCACGCACCTGGATGCGCGGGCCTCTGGCCCGCCTAAGACCACTGCGCCGACGAGCAGGTGGGTGATACCACCCCGCACGCACCTGGGGGCGTGGGCCTCTGGCCCGCAGGTATGGTGGAGACAAGCCCCCATCGGGAAGCACATCAGCGCCCCATCATCCTTAGACCTCCAGCCCCCGCTCGCGGGGAGGTGGGGGAAGCGGCAGAACCTACCTTCGGCCACACAGATGCGGTTTAGATACCCTCACACCAGAATACACGATGCTCGTGGACAGGATTGGCATTAGAAACTACATCCACGTGGCGAATACGCACAAGAGATGGTGTGCTCTGGACACGCTGATCGCTGACGGATTTAATCCTACCCCTTCCTTCCCCATTTCACGAAAGGAAGGGGATACTACAGTCCAACCGTTTAGTAGCTTTCCCGGTCGTTAATCAGCCGCTGCCGCAGTCGTCTTTTCCAGCGCAAGGGGAGCAGTGCCGAGCGCGATCACCGTTGGCGTGCTACCTACTCGTCGGCCAAGGGCATGGATGGCTTCCGCTACGATCCTGACACAACGATCAGCCTCATCTCTGGTAAGGATCAACGGCGGCGCCAGTTGGATCACCGGTTCAAGCCGATCATCAGCTCGACAGATCAGGCCGCGCTGCTTCAACTGATCACTCAGCCAGACCATCAGGCGTTCTTCGTCCAGAGACTCTCGTGTCGTGCGGTCACGAACTAGCTCAACCGCCATAAACATCCCCATCCCACGCACCTCACCGACATTAGGATGATCACCAACGGCAGCGATCAACTCGTGCATCAAGTAAGCCCCCATCTCACGTGCACGCTCAAGCAGATGTTCTCGCTCGATAATCGCCAGATTGGCTAACGCCGCTGCACAACTAGCAACGTGTCCGCCAAAGGTGATGCCATGCATGAACTTATCGGCATCATTCTCAGAAACGAAAACATCGGCAATCGTATTGCGTACAATAGCCGCTCCGAGTGGCGCATAACCACTGGTAATCCCTTTTGCGCAGGTGATGATGTCGGGGCTTACACCCATCGCAGTCGAACCAAACCAGTCACCGACCCGGCCAAAGCCGCAGATCACCTCGTCAATGATCATCACGATACCGTAGTGATCACAGATCTGGCGAATACGTTGCAGGTAGCCCGGAGGTGAAACAATTGCACCACCACTGTTTTGGACCGGTTCCATAATAATAGCGGCAATTGTTTCGGGACCTTCAAACTCGATCAGGCGTTCCACCTCATCAACGCAAACACCCTGGCAAGCACTATGTTCCGCACAATAGTCGCAGCGGAAGCGATACGGTAGCGGGACATGGCGTGCACCGGGCACGAGCGGACCAAAACCGTTGCGGATCGAGGTCACACCATTAACCGAGAGGGCACCCATCGAGGTACCGTGATAACTGACACGGCGGGCAATAATCTTCGTCCGGTCGGCGAAGCCACGGCGACGCTGGTACACCTTCGCTATTTTCAGCGCCGTCTCGACGGCATCGGAACCGCCGGTCGTCAGGAACACTCGTGACCGTGGGCCGGTAGGACTGATCGCTGCCAGGCGGGCAGACAGATCAATGAGCGGAAGACTAGGGAAGCTAAAAGGACTGACGTAAGCGATTTCACTCAGTTGTGCACTGATCGCCTCGATGATCTCGCGACGACCATAACCGACATTTACCGTGAATAAACCAGAGAGACCGTCGATATACTCATTACCGTCTTGATCCCATACGCGCGACCCTTCACCTCGCACCAGTATCGTGGGCCGCGCGTTGGTACTGGAAAAGTGGCCCATTTGGAAAAAGTGCAGCCAAACATTATCGCTGAGGGCCTGATGTCGATTGTTTGTGATGGTACTCATATAAACTCCTGGCTACGTCCGCAACCGTGATCTCCGACGCGCAGTATGCGCGGCTGCAACACCGCAGCAGGTTCATGAAAGGAGACCACATCGTGGGCACATACCCCGACGCTGGCGCGGACACGACGAACAGGGCTACACGCCGGTCTATGCAACCGGTGTGACCGAGATGCGGGCGGCCCTGACACGCACGCACCTCATGCCAATCAATCTGCCAATGTTATTCCTTTCTAGCCGATATTTCGGCAGCAATAAAATACAAACCGGCGCGTACACCAAACCGTCTGCGAACAGCGGTTTGCTGCTCGTGAAAGGTAAATCTGGTGTCGCGGGGTTAATTATCGACGAGGCGAATAACCCGGAATACTTCAGCGTAAGCAACGCCAATCCGTGCGCCGTTCTCGGCGTCCCACTTACGCACCCAATCAGCAACGTCGGGGCCAAGCTGTGAACGATGACAGAGCAGACTTTCGATCTTCTGCTCAATCCGATCGCTAATGTCGAGGTAGAGATCAGGGGCAGCCGGGAACATCAGATAGAGTTCGCGCACTTTGTGCGGTTCATACCCTTCGGCCAGCAATTCCGGGAAGATCGGGCGCGTTTCAGCGCTCGGGAAAACAGCGTAGATCGCAGCTTCACCGGCGGCACGGTGATCGGGATGGTTGATGTAAGTGCTACCGGCAAAGACAAGCGTTGGGTCCTGACAAAGGACACGGAAGGGGCGGACAGCGCGAATAAGGCGGGTTAGTTCGCGTCGTAGCTCGAGTGTTGGCTGGAGGATACCATCACGGTAACCAAGGAAGCGCACATCCTGCACCCCAAGGACGTGCGCTGCTGCACGTTGTTCGTCCTGGCGACGCTTGATCAAGTCTGCCGCAAGTGTCCCTGGTTCGTTCGAGCCAGCCGACCCATCAGTGATGATGCAGTACGTGATGGGATAGCCTTCCGCTGCCCAGCCGGCAATCGTTCCGGCAGCGGCAAACTCAATATCGTCGGCATGTGCAGCAATGACCAGGATTGGCTCGCGTGAGACGTGCATAGAACCTCCTGTATCTTAGTTTACAGAAAGAGCTGGCATTTGTCTAGGGGGGCTTGATGTCTTACTTAGAGCATGATCAAAAAACTTAGACTTTTGATGAGGCTCGATTATGGCATCTCCATAATCGTCAGGGGAACGTTGGCTGGCAACGTATGCGTCTCCGCGACACACTGGAACAGAGTTGCAACGATGTCAGCGCCTGTACTGCCGAGCACGCCTGGCTCCCCTCACCTTCCCCCTGGCCCCCTTCCTCTCCCACACGGGGAGAGGAAGGGGGAACGTGGGGACTGGAGAGAAAGAACGTTGGCCCCCCTCACGGCAGGCCTTCAGAGTTTTTTTCCTAGTCAACAGTGGCGAGGTGAAGAGATAAGAAATAGGAAAGAGGATTGAGAGGAAGGGGTAGGTACTAACCCACCCCCCCATTTTTCCGTTCTCTCATCTGCTGAGAGAGGAAGGAGGACAGGGAGAAAGTGAGGCGTGTCAGCATCTCCTCCATTTTTCCCGTCCTCTCTCCTAGGTGAGAGAAGTGTCAGCCACCTCCATTTCCCCCGTCCTCTCACCTGGTGAGAGAGGACAGGGGCGAGTTAGCAGGTGTTGGAAAGGAATTTTTCAGACACATATGAGAACAATTTGCACATTTCTCACACAGTAATCGCTCTCCCACGATGGATTCGGCCAGCGTAGCGCGTATCTGATTCGGGTGGAAGTGGCGCGGTCACCAACAGTACCGCTTCGATGAAGCGTTCGAGTTCTTGTTGGCGTTCATGCGGATCGCGTGGCTCTTCAGCACGTGCGCGACGGGTCAGGTCTACCTGATTGATCAGAATACGCTGCGCAGTACGTTCACTTTCGACGCCGACGGTCGCGGTGAAGGCATGTAAAGTTGTTTTGACAAAGTTCGCCAACGCAAATTGTTCGGTACTCGACGTAGCAGTCGTTTCTGGTGTGACCAGCGCCAGGCTAGCACCGTCGCACAAGGCAATTTTGCGCGCCACCCGGAAGTGGTGAGTCAGTTGGTGTTCACACAAGTCAGCAAATTCGGCCTCACTTAGCACTGTACTCCAGTCGCTATCTTTACGGCCAACCAGTGGTGCAGTGGGCAGAGGACGGAAAGGCGTACAGACTACCGGCCCAGGGCGACCATAGTGCGCAATTGCCCGATCAATCGCTTCTTCAATCTGATCGCTGGCAACAATCGTCATAAGCCGACCGGCCTCAACATGATCGTGGAGCAAGCGACGCATAGTCTCTGCACCGGCTTCTGTCTCTACGATCATCACGACTTGGCGCGCACCGTAGCGTTCGAGATAAGCCCGTGCAAGGAGATTCAGATGCTCGGTAAGATGTTCGCCAATGAGGTACACGGTTGTACCGACCAACTCGGCCAGCCGTTCCGGAGCAGGCATGCCAAACAGCTCACCGCCGGTAGGAGTGCGTTCGTAGCGCAACCCTCCCGAGGGGTGGAAGGTCTCGCCGCTGACATTGCGGTCGGCGAGATAGTAAACCGTAGCCATCGCCACATCAAACTCGGTTGGCATCCGTTGTAGATAGAGCATTCCCATGATACCATCGCGCACCTTGCGCGCCTCACGGTCGATCTGAGCACGGGTGAAGAATGGATCGGGCGGAAGAGGCAGATGCGCAAACATATCGGCAGGTAGCTCGTAGCCACCGTTTATCAAGCGGGCGAGGAGCTTCGCCGCAATCGAGCGGTTAAGCAGTGCGCTACTCGAAGAAGCTGCTGGATCACCTTCGCTACGAATGCGTTTGGCCAGTTCACGTAAGGCTTGCGGCGTCGCGGGATTCTGCTCTAGTGCGACCACATCGTTCGGTAATAGCAGTTCCACCAGCTCACGCATCGGACGTGCATCGGTACGGGCAGTGGTTATTAGTGCCGCGTGCAGTTCATTAAGCCGCTTGTTTTCTAAAATGAGCCGTGCCCGACGGGCAAACAGACCAGGACGTTCACCTGTACCGCGTAAGCGATCACCTTCAACCGGCCCCGGCGCAATCGCGTTGATCTGCACTTCTGGCCCCAGAAAGCGGGCAAAGACCTCGGCCATTGCTCGCTGACCGGCCTTTGAGACGGCATAGTCAGCCCGATTGGGATAGGGAATGGCAGCCTCTTTTTCACCGCCAAAATAAGAGGAAACGTTCAAGATATAGCCACTACCTTGTTTTTTCATCAAGGGCGCCAGTTTGCGCATTAGCGAGTAGTTACTAATCAGGTTAGCGTACAGTGTGTTCCGCCAGCCCTCTACCGGCATATCTATAACCATCTCTTCTACACCGGCAATCCCGGCGTTGTTGATGAGATAGTCAACGGTGCCAAACGCGGCCAGGGTACGTTCGACGAGGTCAACAAGCTGTTCTTCACTACTGACATCGCAACCAGGTGCGATGTGTACCCGATCTTCGACATCAGTGTAACCCACTTCAGCCAGTTCGGCCCGAATCATCGCTTGCATCTGCTCTAGTTTATGACGGTCGCGGGCTGCCAGCATCACTCGTGCACCGCTGAGCGCCAGTAGCCGACCGATCTGGCCGCCGATGCCGGCACTACCACCGGTGATGAGCGCAACCTTGCCCAGGTGTAAGCCGATCAGACTTTCGGCCCAACCCACTGACGCACTACGCGCACCAGTGGTAGCGCTGATATTAGCCGGAATGTTGAGGGTAATCTCGCTGATCCGGCGTTGGCTGTGTAGTAACTGAGCCGTCCACGCACAGGCAAATTCTAACCCTTCAGGGCTGCGATTATCGAAGCGCACAATCTGATTTGTCCATACCGCCGGTAACACCCGCTCACCATTGGCAGTCACACGGGCATAATCGAGTTCGGCCTCGTGACGCCATACCCGAATCAACTGCTCGATAGCCGCACTTTGAATGCGACCGTACACGTTCCCTGCGGCATTCGCTCCATTCGAGAGGAAGATAACCTGTGGACTACGGGCACGGGCGCCCGGCGTCAGACGCTGAGATTGCCAATAACGGGCCAAGCGACTGGCAATCACAATCGTACCAACAATCTCATCGGCCAGAAATTGCATGACGTGGGCATCATCAACCTCAATCACCTGGTTAGCCGGTTCACGGCTAGAAGCAGGGAGAATAATTGCTGCGTGAATGCCACCGGTATTCTCTCCCGCCCAGTCGAAGATCGCATCGATTGTGGTTGGATCACGGGGATCGAGTGGTAACGCAATTGGTGGGGTAAAGGTTGCACCCGCTAAATGACGACTTTCACTCACTGCTTGCTCGAACTGAGCCAGAGCAGTGGCCGAACGGAAGCCGATAATGACTTCACTGCCACACGTGCGTAACATACCGGCCAGCGCCATCACCTCTTCGATCTGATCACCGGCACAGATCAGCGTCGTCCGACCACTCGCATCGATCGTGCGCAGGTCGGTGCGCGCCAGTAAGCTGGTTTCGCTGCGCAGCGGAAGTTCCATGCCATGGGTAACAGCAATGGTTTCCCCAGCAAGGGCTGCTGCCTCATCACTGGCCAGAAAGACCGCCGCATCGGCCACATCACCAACCGTTGGGAAGCGGCGCTCAAGTTCCCCCTGATCGTTCGCCCGCCACAATCGCATCGTTGCCAAGAATTGCTGCGCCGTATCACCTTCCGCGCTACCTTTCAATTGATCCATGCGCTGGAAGACGGTATGAATCCGTTCGCTCTCAATCGGGCCAGGAAAAATAGTATTCACGCGAATACCACGTGCACCAAGCTCGCGGGCTGCGATCTGCGATAGCGCATTGAGTGCAGCTTTCGGGGTAACATACGGGATACGTCCATAGTATTCAGCATACGAAAAGATAGTTGAAACATTGATGATAGCGCCGCCTGGCGGTATATGTGGTGCCGCGATCCGCATCAAATGCCACGGCATACCAAGTAAATTGGCAACGCTCGTAGTCAACGTTTCCTCGGCGCCAGGACCGAGTTCGGTATCGGTAAGCGGAATATCAGCCAACCGTCGTTGGGCGCCTGCGCTGCCAGCATTGTTCACTAAAATATCAATCTTGCCATGACGGGCCACGATCGCCTCAATACCAGCACGCACATCTGCCGGATTGCTCCCATCCATCACTTCGAGGTCGATCCGCTTCGCTGGAACTCCAGCCTCTGACCGCATCTGTTCGGCCAGGGCAGTGAGTTTGGCGCCATTACGCCCACTAATGATAACTGTTGCTCCTTCAGCTAGAAAACGTTTTGTCAGTTCGCTACCAATGTTGCCAGCACCGCCGGTAATGAGCGCAATCTTTCCTGCCAGTCGCCCTGTTACACTCATGGACTCCCCCGTCATCAACGAATCATTGTTGTGCGATCATTTAGTTGAAGGTTCACCGATAGCTGTAGTATACCATGATGTTGTTCTAAATTTCACGGACGGTTAACGCTTTGCGACATGGAATGAACATCTGACAAGCGTGGTATGATGTTGATACGTGCCCGTGATACGCTAAATGTTTGAAACGGATGCGGGTCAATGCACTGTTGTCCTTTTTTCCCGACATCGGGGAAGACTTGCTATCAGACGCATTGTGATGCGGAAAGAGCGATTTTGCCAGTCGAGGCGCCGATGAAGGGGCTTCCTACAATTTGCGGCTACCGTATCAATATCGTTCCTGCATAGTATCTATCACGATTTGACATTGATTACCGGAACGGCGTTGTGTATCGTCAACGCTGATCATCCTGAACAACACTCCTGGCGGTTCGGAAGATTAAGGACGGTATACCCATTACGTTTCCCCAGCAGCGAAGATAATCTCTGGTGACAAGCTGAGGAAATGCCAGGTATTGCAACCCTCTCACATCGGGATGCGGACCAGCGTGCCATCGGCAGAAAACAGGAGTATTCTCTTGAGCATACGCTGGGTAATTATGAATCAAGGTGGTGTAGGATGCTAATCCATGTTCCTTCTCCTGTATCGATCCGGAATCTTCAGCGGTTGCGTCGTGATCCCCTAACGTTACTGACCGATCTGGCAATGCGCGGTGATGTGGTGGAATTTTGGGCCGGACCACAACGCATGGTACTGGTGAATCATCCTGACTGCATTCGCGAGGTGCTGGTCACTAAAAATCGGGCTTTTGTGAAGGGGCGCGTGCTCGAACGGGCCAAGCGATTGCTCGGCGAAGGATTGCTCACCAGCGAAGGTGAAACGCACCTTCGTCAACGACGGCTGATTCAGCCAGCTTTTCACCGTCAACGACTCGCGTCCTATGGCCCAGCCATGGTGGCTGCGGCTGAGGAACGGAGTAGCCACTGGCAAGATGGCGCCGTGCTGGATATGAGTCGTGAGTTGATGGCAATCACGCTGCGGATTGTCGGGGTAACACTCTTTTCCGCCGATACCGAGGCTGATGCCGATCAAGTATTCACCGCAATGCATGATCTGGTGGCTATGTTTGATCTGGCGGTGTTACCGTTCGCCGACTGGTTGATGGCTTTACCACTACCACCGGTGCGGCGATTTCAGCAGGCGAAAATGCGCCTCGATACGATTATCTACCGGATCATCGCTGCCCGTCGTGCCAATCCCGGTAATCGTGACGATCTGCTTTCACTGTTGTTAGCAGCAGTCGATGACGAGGGAGATGGGTATCGCATGACTGACACTCAATTGCGCGACGAGTTGATGACACTCTTCCTGGCCGGTCATGAGACCACCGCAAATGCGTTGACGTGGGCGCTTTATTTGTTGGCTACGCATCCAACAATTGCGGCAACGTTACATAGCGAACTTGATACCGTACTTGGTGAACGTGCACCAACGGTAGCCGATCTGCCATCGTTGTCCTATACCCACTGGCTCTTTGCCGAAGCCTTACGTCTTTATCCACCGGCCTGGATCATTGGCCGACGAGCAATCGCGCCGGTGACGATTGGTGATGTACCGATCAAACCAGATACGATTGTTCTGATGAGTCCCTGGCTGATGCATCACGATAGTCGTTTCTTTCCCGATCCATACCGTTGTGAGCCACTTCGTCATACACCAGCCGCACAAGCTACACGACCAAAATTTGCTTTTTTTCCCTTTGGTGGCGGGCCGCGTAATTGCATCGGCGAACCGTTCGCCTGGATGGAGGGGGTGTTAGTGCTGGCTACCCTGGCACAACGGTGGCATGTGTTACCGATACCCGATCATCCGGTTGCCTTGCAGACAGGCATTATGTTACGTCCTCGTTACGGCATGCAACTTCAACTCAAGCTCCGTCGGCCAGTCTTGCAAGTGCCGTGATACAATAAAATATATGACAGGCACGTACTTATGACATCAAAACGTATGGAAGATGTTACATCGGCAAGCTATAACGCTATCTACAGCACTGCCGCAATCCTCGACGAATCAGATCGTGGACGGCTCTGGATGCGTGGTCGTGATCGGGCTGCGTTGCTCCATCGTCTCTCGACCAACGCTATTGAGCCGTTACAACCCGGACAGGGTACCCTCACGGTCTTGACGACCCCCATCGGGCGAATGATCGATCTGCTGCGAGTATATGTACTGCCTGATGCCTTATTGCTTGAAACGGGTTCTGGGCATGGAGCAGCCATTTTACGCCATTTGCGAAAGAATATCTTTTTCAACGATCAGGTAACGGTCGCTGATGCTAGCGCCGAGTTGGGGCAAATCGGCGTATATGGGCCGCAAGCAAGCCAAGTACTCGAGACAGTGGGATTACCCACCGATATACCCCGCTATGGTATTACATCAGCTCAGTGGGCTGAACATCAAATCTTCGTTGCCCGGTGTGAGCCAATGGGAGGCGACGGTTATACCCTCTACCCACACCCTACACAGGTCATAGCCCTTATGACCGCCCTGACCAACGCCGGCGCGGTCGAGCTTGATAGGAACACCGCCGAAATAGTTCGGGTTGAACACGGCTATCCACGTTTCAAGCACGAAATCACGCTGGATTACATTCCGCTCGAAGCCGATTTGTGGCGAGCGGTCAGTTTTCACAAAGGCTGTTACGTTGGTCAAGAGATCATAGCCCGTATGGAGAGCCGTGGTCGCATTGCCAAACTGTTGCGCGGTTTACGCCTATCGGCAGCTCCCGAATCGTTACCGGCAAAGGTCATGGCTGATGATAAAGAGGTTGGTGATCTGACCAGTGCTGTCTGCTCGCCACGTTTCGGTTGGATTGGGCTGGCGTATTTGCGGCGGGTATACGCTGAACCCGGCACGACCGTAACCGTGTTTGATCGTCCGGCAACGGTTTGTACACTGCCGTTTGCAATGCACGAAGCGACAGGAATGAAGGAATGACCCGTACAGCTCGTCGGCGTCAATTGATCGGCGATCTCCAGCGACAGCGCGATGCGTTGCGTCGACAACAAGAGCGCGATCAGCGCATTCTGGCGTCATTGTACGCGATTGGATTGGTAGCACGTCATCGACCACCGCTACGCACATTGTTTGAGACAGTTGTGCGTGAATTGCACCACATCTTCGATTTTGATTCCTGTTATCTTGCTTTTTGTGATGAGCGACCAGAACTGTTCAAAGCCGCTCTACTCTACGATGAAGGTCAGATTGAGTTTCTCGAAAATCGTGAATACGGCTATCTGACCGGATTGATCGTCCGTCGCCGTGAGCCACTGCTCTTCCGCGATCTGTTGACCGAACGCGACGCCAGTTTGCCGCCAGTACCGTTTGGTAACACTGCTAAACGCTCACGTTCGTGGATCGGTGTGCCACTGATGATCAGCGAATCGGTGGTTGGAGTCATCTCTCTGCAAAGCTACCAACCCGGCCTGTACAATCACGAAACCCTTGAACTCCTTCAGCAAATAGCCAACGTGATTGCATTGGCACTCGAAAATGTGGTGCTGGTAGAAGAGCAAGATCGACTGAGTCGCGAGTTGACTGAACAGTTGACAGCACGCCGCGAAGAGTTAGCTGCATTAAGTACACTGGCTGCGACGCTGGTTGATACCCGTTCATTTGATAATGTGCTCGATCAGGCATTGGAAATTGCCGTCACGACACTCCATTTTGATGCCGGTAATGTGCGTTTGCTCGATGAAACCGGTACGCTGCTCGTGCTACACGCCTGTCGTGGGTTCAGCCAGGAATACATTGAACAGACCCGCCAGATTCCACTTGAGATCAGTCCACTGCGCGAGGTAGTTACCCTGCTGCAACCACGGGTGATTCACCGCGATTGGCAGTCACACTACGATCCGGCAACGTTTCCCCTCCATCTCTTCCCACCATTTGAGTCAACTATCAATTTACCGCTCTTTGTTGGGCGGCGGGTACTGGGTACGTTAAGTCTGTTCGGTTTTACGCCACGCGAGCCAGCGCCGCACGAGCTGGCACTGGCCCAGTCGGTTGCCAACCAGATTGCTATTCTGATCGAACATAGTCGCCTCACAGCGGAACGCGAGCGCCAGATTGCTGAACTGCGGGCCTTGCGTGAGATTAGTCTGGCCGCCTCAACGGCGCAAACGACTCGTGAGTTACTGCAACGAGCAGCCTTCGGTTTACAAAACTGTATTGATTTGGACGCCTTTTCAATGGTGATTTACGATCCAGAACGACATTTGATTACGGATGGTATCACCCTTGACGATGGACAAATCTACGATTTTTGGATTAACCAACCGCCACCAGCAAACTCCCTCACCGCCCACATTCTGCGTGAGTGTGAACCGTTGTTTCTCTGCGACTTGCCCGACGAGATTCGAGCCTTTCCCGATGTAGAGATTGTTGTTATCGGTGCTGAACGGATCGCACGCTCTTGGATGGGGTGGCCGCTGCTTGATCGCGATGGACGACCGATTGGGGTCGTGTCGGTGCAAAGCTACCGTTCGTATGCCTTTACTCCGCGTGATATGGAGTTTCTCGGCAATATTGCCGCCCAACTTACCCTGCACGTGAAGAATGTGACATTGCATGCGCAACGAACTCGACAAATCGCTGAACTACAGGCGATCAATCAGATCGGCACGCTGGTGGCAGCATCGTATGATCTGAATCGCATTTTGCATGAGACACAGCGGATTGTAATTGATCTGACGGCAGCTTCTGTCTTCTATCTGATGCTATGCGATCCGGATTCACGCCAGATTGAATATGCTATCTTTGTTGAACACAATCATCAATTAGACCACAACCTGATTGGGCGGCATGTACCATCAGCCTCGTTTTCCGAATGGTTACTCACCCATCGCCAGCCACTACGCTTTGATGATCTCCTGACCGATGCGCAGCAGGTGAAGGCCATGGGTATCCAACCGTATTCGATAGGGGCAGCACACCTGATGCGTTCATGGATCGGTGTACCAATCCTTGCGCAGCACGAAGTGGCAATTGGGGTACTGGTACTACAAGATGAACGCCCATACTGTTATGACGACAATACCATCGATGTGCTGGCGCAAATTGCCAGTTTGATCAGTCTGGCCGTACAGAAGGTACAATTACTCACCGAACGTGAGCAGCAGGCACGCGAGAATGCCCATCTCTTTCAAGCAGCGCAAGCACATGCACTTGCTGCTGAGCGCCAGACAGCCCGTATGGCGCTTGTAAATCGGATTGCCGGTTTGCTGGCTGCTCACCTTGATCAACAAGAAATCCTTGACATCGCCACCCGCGAGTTAGTTCAACTCTTCTGGGCTGATCACACCGGTCTGGTGTTGTTTCGTGACGACAAAACCGGTTTCGTTGCCGCAGAATATCCATCTACCGGCATGGTCGGTACGGTCATCGACCTTCAGCATAATCCATTGGTCGATGTTCTCCGCACGACACGCCGACCACAGGTTATTCTGGATATTGAAAACGATCCACGAGCATTGTCATCACGTGACCGCTGGCGTGAAATGGGATTGCGTTCACTGGTAGTCGTGCCATTGATCAGCCGTGATCGGGTGTTTGGATCGATCTCATTTGATAGTTTTGGTGAGCCGCGCTCCTATGATGAAGATGAATTAGAGTTAATGATGACAGTGACGACCTCAGTCGCGACGGCTTACGAAAACGCGCTTCTCTTTGCCGCTGAACAAGAGCAACGGCGTACTGCTGAGACACTGCGTGAGGTCGCCCGTGTGTTAAGTTCAAGTTTTGACCCCAACGAAGTGCTCCAGCTCGTGTTAGCCGAACTGCGCAAGGTCATAAACTACGATACATCAACGATTATGTTGCTAGATGGACCGATCTTGCGCATCGCAGCGGCAAGCGGTTGGTCACCAGACGAAATTCCTTTAGGGCGCACCCTGCCGGTTGCTACGAGTGGCGCCGGTCAGGTTGTACGTGAACGACGACCGATCTTACTGGTCGCTCCGCCTGGGCAAACGATCTGGCCGCCCGGTGATATGGGGGAACGTATCCTGACCTGGCTGGGAGTACCACTGATTGCCAAAGGACGAGTGCTTGGAGTGTTGAACATCGATGCGTATCGGCGGCATGCCTTCAGTGAACGTGATCTGGAGGTTGCCCTGGCCTTCGCCAACCACGCGGCACTGGCTATCGAAAATGCACAACTTTACCAGGAATCGGTGACGCGCGTCGAACAGGAGATGGCGATTGCACGCCAGATCCAGCTAAACCTCTTTCCGCACGAGTTACCAGTGTGTGCAGGCTTGCAGGTGGCTGCACGGTGTTTGCCAGCTCGTGAGACGGGGGGTGATTTCTACGATGTGATTGCGCTCGGTTCCCGACTAGGAGTCATTATCGGTGATGTGAGTGGCAAATCGCTGCCAGCGGCAATGCTAATGGCAGTAGCCCGTTCGACTGTTCGTTCGGAAGCTCGTAATCACGAATTTCCCCGACTGGTACTGACCGAGACGAATCGCTGGCTAGTCGATGATGTGCCACGGAATACCTTTGTTGCGCTTGGGTATGCACTGATTGATCCGATTGAGCAACTATTGATCCTGACCAACGCTGGTCAGTTGTCGCCACTGTTACGACACGCCGATGGCCGCACAACATTTCTGGAAACTGCTGGCGCTTTACCGTTAGGAATACAACGTGATGCACGTTACAATCAACTAGAACTCGATCTGGCGCCTGGCGATACGCTGGTATTCTACACCGATGGGGTTGTTGAAGCACAAAATCATCAGCGTGAATTGTTTGGTTTTGATCGCCTTGAGCATCTGGTGCGTCACTGGGGGTATCTCCCGCCAGAAGAACTTCTCGAACGTGTGTTGTCAGCCGTGCAAACATTTAGTGAGGGTCGCAGCCCTCATGACGATATAACGCTGGTGGTGGTACAGGTGGAGAACCATCTCTAACCACTACGGCGACGGTAGGTTCACTTCGCTTCACGATCGCTCGGTGGTGCGATCATAGAAATTGTTCAGATGTTACCCGGTTGTTGATGATGCCCAACTGGCGAAGTGAGTGGAAGCATTCCTCATGCACCTGTGGTATACCGTTCAGGCATGATGACGGCCCATCATCTGCTTCGGCTCAACCCATTTCATACGGTATCGGTACACTGTGGGAGGTGGATTGAGAACCTACCTCTACCAGCGCAGTGACGGTCAGATTGGCGAGAAACACTATCGATCATCGGTGATACCCACTCGGCACTGTGTTTCATCGCTAAGCTAACCCACCATATCTGCGCTTCTACACTAGAGGGAGCAAGATTGTGTTGAGTGTGATTGAGCCGGCAGCATTGTGGTTATTTGTTCTTGCTGTTCCCCTCATCGGTACACTATGGTTGAATCGAGCTGAGCTTCTTCGTCGGCTTAGTCGGCTCCGGCTATGGCTGCTCCTGGTAGTACGGTTGCTGATGCTGGCGGCTCTGGTGTTAGCGATAGCAGGTCTCCAACTTGGCCGACCAGTGCAGGCAACGGCGACCGTTTTTCTCCTCGATGTTAGCGATTCGGTGGCACCGAGTCAGCGCCTCGCAGCGCTCGATTATATCAAGCAGGCCGTAGCTACAGCCGATCCAGATGATCGTATGGCAGTTGTGGTCTTCGGGGCGCGAGCCCAAGTTGAACGAGTAGCCGAACCGCCGCGTCCGCTTGATCGCATCAACGGGTTGGTTGTCGGCTCGCGGACCAACATTGAAGATGCTATCCAGTTGGCGCTGGCAATCTTACCCGGTGCTATGCACCAACGTCTGGTACTGCTATCGGATGGAGGCGAGAATGTGGGGCAAGCGCTGAACGCTGCTCGCCTGGCAGCGGCGCGCGGAGTATCGATTGACGTTGTTCCCCTGGTATCAGATCGTGGTCCTGACGCACTGATTGCAGCACTGAACGCTCCATCCAGCGCGAGTGTTGATCAGCTCATCCCCCTGACCGTTCTGATCGAGAGCGAGATGAGCGGCTCAGCAACGGTGCAATTACTCGTTGATGGTCAGTTGCGCATTGAACAACCGGTTACATTAACGACCGGTCTCAACCAGTTTTCGTTGACGGTACCGGCTGGTGAGCGAGGTTTTCGACGATTTGAAGCGTATCTGATGGCCCCTTTCGATACCCAGGCGGCAAATAATCGGGCGGTAGCATTCACGTTTGTTTCCGGTCCACCCCGTATCCTTGTGTTGACCGTTGCTGTCGAAAAGGTGGCAGCTCTTGTTGACGCCTGGCGGGCGAGTGGGTTCGATGTAACCGTACAGGAACCAATCCAGGCTCCCGTCCGTCCGCTCGATTTACGTGTATTCGACGTGGTGGCACTTGTTGATACGCCCGCCAGTGCTGTTCCAACGACACTTCAGCGCGCACTGACCACATACGTGCGTGATCTTGGTGGTGGACTGTTGATGATCGGTGGGCCGCAATCGTTTGGAGCCGGTGGCTGGCGACGGTCACCTCTTGAACCACTGCTTCCCGTCTCGCTTGATCCACCAGTGATTGAAGAGCGCTTCGATCTGGCATTGGTATTGGTGATCGACCGCAGTGGGAGTATGAATGAATTGGTTGATGGCTCCCGCACACAGCTTGATCTGGCCCGTGAGGCAGCATTTCAGGCCAGTCGAGGTCTGACCCAGCGCGATCAACTTGCTATCATCGCATTCGACAGTTTGGCCGAAACCCTGCTCCCATTACAGCCGCTTACCGATCTGTTTACGATTGAAGGTGCACTGAGTCGGCTAACGGCTGGAGGAGGTACGAACATTCGGAGCGGTATCGCAATGGCTGCTGAGACCATCACAACGGCTGACGCCCGGATCAAGCATGTGATCCTCTTAACCGATGGCATATCTGAAACCGAATATGCCGATATGGTTTCCGATCTCTATGCGCAGGGCGTAACCGTTAGCACAGTAGCGATTGGGCGTAATACTGATCCGGCGCTCGAACGAGTTGCTCGTATTGGTGGAGGGAAATACTATGCTGTTCAGCAGGCAACCGCATTGCCACAGATTTTTCTAGAAGAAACGGTACGTGTTGCCAATCGTGATTTGATAGAAGAGCCATTCGTGCCGATTCTAGCCCTACCCACACCTTGGCTCCGTGATGTTGGCGCATTGCCGCCGCTCCAGGGTCGCAATGTCGTTGCCAACCGAGCGACCGGGCGCATGGTGCTTGCAGCGCCTGATGGCTCGCCATTGCTGGCAACAGCCCAAATGGGATTAGGGCGCGTGCTAGCATGGGCAAGCGATCTAACCGGCCGTTGGGCTATTGACTGGGTGTCGTGGGCAGAGTTTCCGCGCTTTACTGCCAATCTGGTCACAGAAGTGCTGCCACTGAGCAACAGTGATCGTCTATCGCTGACAGCTACAGTTATTGCCGATCAGGTTGAGATTGATCTGACAGCACAAGATGCAGGCGGCCTGCCAATCAAGCTAAACGATATTCGCAGTCGAATAAGTGGCCTGGCGCTTGAATGTGATCTGGAGTTTACTCAGATCGCTCCTGGACGCTACCGGGCGGTCACGACCATTGATCAAGTCGGTGCTTACCTGATACAGGTATATGCTACTGATCAGGCAGATCAACCGCTTGGCAACGCCAGGATTGGTGTGACCGTCAACTATGCACCGGAATATGGACGAAATGCCACTAATCCGGGGTTGTTGGCCGAATTGGTTGCATTGACCGGTGGGCAAGTTGATCCACCACCTGCCGCGATCTTTGCCCCAACCGAACGCACCGTATACGAGGTGTGGCCGGTTACGATCCCATTACTCTGGTTGGCATTGGCACTGTTGCCAATCGATGTTGCCCTCCGGCGGCTCTTCGTTCCGTTCCCTGATTGGCAAGCGAAGATGCAACCATATGCGCGGCGCAAGGGGACAGAATCAGTAGAAACACCGGCATCACGTCCAGATAAACCATTGTCGGCGCCACCACCGAATGACGAAGAGCGGATTGCAGCCTTATTAGCAGCAAAACGTCGGCAACGTCGGGAAGAGTGACACTTTATGTTATACTGCCAGCAGAAGATGGTATGTACGTTTAGCGACGGAGTAGCCCATGTCTACTGAACAACCTACAGTTGCCGTGCGGCCTACCGTCTCATTCGCGGTTGCCAGTGATGAAGAACTCGAACGTCCATATCGCGTTATTGTGCAGAATGACGACGTAACGCCGATGGACTTTGTTGTTATGGTCTTGCAAGTATTCTTCGAGCTTGACTATCGACGGGCTGAACAGGTTATGCTGACCGCTCACTATGAAGGACGTGCGCTGGTGACGGTATTACCTTTTCAGGAAGCCCAGGAACGAGTCTATCAGGCTCATCACGCTGCCCGTGAGGCTGGTTATCCGTTGACATTTTATCTTGAGCCTGACGAGTAATATCGTCTGTGCTATAAGTAAATATCTGGTAGGAATGATCTCCATCTGTCGCCTGCACTGTAACAATGGAGTTTTGTACAGCTATGAACTTCCGGCCACGTTTGTTTGCCATTGCCCTGATCTGCATGGCAATTCTCGCCGGGTGTACGCCAGCACCCCGTTCGACCTTATCGTATGAACCGGCGCTTGCAGCAGAATCAACCCCGGTTTCAGTTCCGCCACTGCCAACACCAATCCCAGTGTATGCACCTGGAACCGAAGTCGCCGGTATGCCAATTGGTGGACTATCCGCCACTGAAGCAGAATCCGTCTTAGCTACTGCCCTGACCGCAAACGTCATCCCGCTCAAACTGGTTGCTGGTGAACATACCTACACTATTGAACCAACCACACTGCAACTACGCCCTGATCTGACAACGTTGCTGGCTAAAGCTGCACCGGCGTTAGGGAGTAACACGCCGGTCAACGTGCCACTTCAGCTCGTCTTCAATGAGGATGCACTCCGTGAGCAGATCCGTGCCTTTGCCGACGAGACGGCCATTCCGCCCCAGGTAACGGTTATCTCTTCAACAGAGGTGCTCTCACGTAGCTTCGCCTATCTGCCCGGACGGGCAATCGATCTCGACCGCTCGGTTGAAATTGTGAGCGGTTTACTCCGTCGTGGTCGGAATACCACTCCAATTGCGCTCACACTCTGGCCAACCAACGAGCAACCCCGTATTTCGACTGCTCAGCTTGCTGAACAGCTTGAGCAAATGGCCGAGGTATGGGATGGTGTCGCCGGAATCTATCTCTACGATCTGGCGACCGGCGCCGAGGTGGCTGTCAACGCCCGCACGGTGTTTCCAGGGGCAAGCACGATCAAAACTGCGATTATGCTCTATGGCTACACAAAGCTAGAAACGTTTACCGAAGAGCAGCGGCAAAGGATGCGTCTCATGATTGTCGAGAGCGATAATCTGGCAGCTAACGATATCTTAGCCGCAGGTGCTGGTGGTGTCGGTACCGACATCGCATTTCGCGGTGCGGTTGAGATGAGTGATATGCTGGCCGATCTCGGTCTGGAACACACCTACCTTTACATTCCCTTCGAATCGGTTGATTATATTAAACTCTACAACATTAAATACCGTTGCGGGCCAAAAGACCCGGTTGGCGAACCACCATACACCGAGACCGGCTGTGCACTGCGGGCAACTCCTTATGCGATAGGGCAGCTCTACCGTATGATTGATGAGTGTGCCCGTGGTAAAGGTGTTTTGTTAGAAAAATTCGCTCTGCTTCGTCCAGATCGTTGCCAGGAGATGCTCGATCTGCTGGCTGAAAATGCCGATCGTACCCGTATGGTTGCTGGCATTCCAGACGGAATACGGGTTGAGCACAAATCGGGCTGGATCGAGCATACGCAGGCCGATGCCGGCATCGTTCGCTCGCCAGGTGGCGATTATGTACTGGCTGTGTACGTCTATAAACCGCTTGGCGATAACCTGGCCTGGCCAGATTCGCTCCTTGGCGGCGCCATTGCTGATTTTAGCCGTCTCGTGTACACTGCCTACAATCCAATCCGTCTTCAATCCGTTACGCGAGGAGAGACGCCATGACCGGCCTGCCCATCAAGCGAATAGTGCTCTATAAGCACGGTGTGGGCTATTTCGAGCGTCGTGGAACGTTTAGCGGTGAAGTTTTGACCATTAGCTTCCCACTGAGCGCAATGGATGACGTGCTTAAGAGCCTGGTCGTGATTGATCGCAGCGGGCAGGTACGCAATATCGACTTCGCTACACCTGAAGATCGCGCTTCGTTGCTGTCTCGCGGGAGTATTCACCTCTCAGACCAACGCAGTCTCCTCGACTTACTACGCGATCTGCGCGGACGCACTGTTCGCTTGATGTTGACCGGTAAACAGGGCGAGATCGTAAGTGGTCAGGTTGTTGGCGTTGACGTAGAAGATGAACGACCACTCCGCCGGGCACTGGTGAGCCTCTACGACAGTAAAGAGCGAACTGTCCGGCCAATTGCGCTCGAAGAGATTGTGCGCATTGAGCTACTCGACGACAAGGCACATCACGATCTCACCTTCTTTTTGCGCGCAGCTCAAAACGATGAACGTAATCGCACGGCGACCATTCATCTCACACCCGGCGAGCACGATCTGCTGATCGGGTATGTTGCACCCGCTCCGGCATGGCGGGTAAGTTATCGCCTGCTTTTCGAAGAGAGTGCCGATGATACGTCACGTTGTTTCTTACAGGGATGGGGATTGTTCGATAATCAGTTGGAAGAAGATTTGATCGATGTTGAAGTAACGCTCGTTGCCGGGCAACCGGTCTCGTTTCGTTACCGCTTGTACGAACCGCAAACCCCCGACCGCCCCTTCCTTCAAGATCAACCACGCCCACAACCAAAGCTGGCAACCCGCATGCGTGCTATGGTCGCAGAGATGGCCGCGCCAGAACATTTCACCGACGACGGAGGACTACTTGCAGCAACATCGCCATCACCAGCATTTACCATTGATACCTTGACAGAAAGTGTGCGCTCTGTAGCCATTGGTGAGGACCAGGGAGCACTCTTTGCGTACCGGGTCACGCAGCCGGTAAGCGTTGGTCGTGGGCAGTCGGCAATGGCGCCGATTGTAGGTGCCCAGCTTTCTGCTCAGCGAGAACTGGTCTACAACCGTCGGCGCTTGGAACGTCACCCTCTGGCCGCACTCCGCGTCGTTAACGAGACGGGGCTTACCCTCGAACAAGGGCCAACAACAGTGTTGATCAATGGCGAGTACGCCGGCGAGTCGGTGCTGCCATTCACCCGCGCTGGCGCGCAGTTTGTCATCTTTCACGCTGTTGAGTTAGGAGTGACAGTCACTGAGGCGACACACCAGACCCGTTATCTGAGCGGGATTCGGCTTCACGAAAGCGATCTGCTCCTTGACGAGTATCTCCTCACCTTTCAGCAATATACCATTATCAGCTCACTGGCAACCCCCTGTACGGTCATAATAGAGTATCAGCGCACCGAGCAGACGGAACTGGTTGATATGCCACCCCCCCTTCGCGAAGAGGGTCAGCTGGCTTGTTGGACTGTGAGTGTACCGGCTAATGGTCAGGCAACCTTCACGATTTGCGAGCGCCGCATGCTCTCGCGCAGCCAGGCTATCAGTAGCATCACCGGCGAGCAGTTACAAAACTTTCTACGTGATAAAGTTCTCGATGACCGGACGTTCCAACGGCTGAAGGGTGTGATCAATCTGTTTTATCAGATTGAAGCAGCCCGGCAAACGATAAAGCAACATGAAGCCGAGCAAAAGCGTATCTTCGAGCGTCAACAACAATTACAGCAGAAGATCGAACCGCTCCACAGCGACGGCGAGGAAGGGATGTTACGTCAACGCTACATCGCATCGTTGGCCCAGCTTGAAGATCAGCTTGAGCGGCTCGATACCGCTATTGCCGAACAACAAGCTCTCATTCAGAAGCTTACCTCACAGGTCGAACGCCGTCTGCAACGTCTCCACGAATGAAAAAGAATTGTACCCATGGCACGTGATAAACGAACATTCTTATTGATCGTTCTGACAGCTCTCAGCGGTTGGATCATTGCATGGGTGGTATATACACTGGTCGGATCTAACCGAAACCCTGAAGTGCTCCGTTGGCTGGGGCTGGTGATTTTTATCACACCGCTAACCAGTTTCATCGGTTGGATCGGTGCCCGACCTAACGAATGGCGCTTGGCTGCCGCTTCTTGCGGCGCGCTCTATTTCTTCACCCCTTTCATCGCGGCGCGCATCGAGACTATCATTGCGCCCGAGGCCGCTCGCCAAACAGTAGGGCTGCACACCGTCTATTTCGTCAGTGTATTAATCTGCCACTTGCTAGGGGCAACCGCATTCGCGTGGTGGCGAGGACAATCCTGAAAAGACCTGGCAGGTACGCGAGCCGTCGACCTGCATGGAACACGAGTGGTCAGGAGCCAGTCGCTATGGTAAACGCGATACCGCGCTCCCGGTAATTGCTGCGCTTACAACGATGCTGATTTTCTGGCGATGCCGCGCCCCCAGCGATACCGCCCCGGTAGGGGTATAGCAGTGTTGTACCCTCGACGATGCCGCACCCACAGCGATGGCATACCTCTGGAGCACATCAGACTTTTGCCCGACTTGAAGATCAACAGCGTTCAGAATACAATTGATGTTACCTCTGATTATCGTTCCTTGCATCAACGACTCGTCTCGCAACGAGAAAGGCAAGATGATGAAAGCAGCCCAACTATTAGCCGATTATGTAGACCATCCGGCTTTTCGCGAGATGTGTCGGGCTGCCAAACAGATGTTAAAAGAGGGGGTTGAACCCCAGGTTGTACGGCAGCAGATCGCCGCACGCTACGGTCAACCACCGGTCGAGCTGCGACTCCGCGATCAGCCACAGCCGCTCAAGATTATCGGCGAGCATCTCGTGGAACCAGGGGCCATTGACCAGATCAAAACGGCTTTGCGCTTGCCGCCAGCCATCCGTGGTGCCTTGATGCCTGATGCGCATCAAGGCTACGCCCTGCCGGTTGGTGGGGTCATCGCCTATGATCGCGCAGTCGCTCCGTATCAGGTGGGAGTGGATATTGGCTGCCGGATGCATCTCTCGATCTTTGCCGGAATAACTCCCGACGATGCCCGTCGTGACCAGCACCACCTGCTCGATACGATCACGAAGGTGACGGTCTTTGGCATCGGATCGCCGAAAAAGCCGGTTGCCGACCATCCGGTGCTTACCGACTCGCGCTGGCAGGCAACGAAGCTGCTCCGCACCCTGCACGAGATAGCGAAACTCCAGATCGGGACTTCTGGTGGCGGCAACCACTTCGCCGAAATCGTGATCGGTGAATGGCTTGATACGCACCAACCATTTGTCGGTCTGCTCACCCATAGCGGGAGCCGCGGTGTTGGCGCCCAAATCGCCCGCTACTACGCCGACATAGCCGACCGTGAGACAGCAGCTATTGCGCGCGGCATCCCGAAAACGTATGGCTGGCTGAGTACCGAAACCGAAGCCGGTCAGGAGTATCTCCTATCAATGCGGCTTGCCGGAGATTTCGCCCGCGCCAATCACGAGGTCATCCATGCCCGCTTCGCGAAGGCGTTGGGCCTGACGGTCGATCGCGTGATCGAGAATCATCACAACTTTGCCTGGGAACAACCGGACGGGACGGTGATCCATCGCAAAGGTGCAACACCAGCAGAAGCCGGTGTGCTGGGGATTATTCCCGGCTCAATGGCGACCGCCAGCTATATCGTCGAGGGATTAGGTGATAGAGCCTCGCTGTCGAGCGCTGCCCACGGTGCCGGTCGTCGATTTAGCCGCTCAGAAGCACGTCGCACAATCACGCCGGCAATGGCAGCCGCTGTCGTTCGTGAGGCGGGGGTGCTCGTGCGCGGCCTGGCCGTTGACGAATCGCCGCTGGCATACAAAGACATCGAGACGGTGATGCAGGTACAAATTGCTGCTGGTCTTATCCGTCCTGTCGCCAAAATGCGACCACTTGTGGTTGTGATGTCAGGGACAGAGGGAGAAGATTAGGCCATGCCGGAACGGTCGCTATCACCATCGCAGCAGGAAGCTATGCCTTTCCCTCGTTTCCTCTCTCCATGCGGTAAGCGTATCGTGGGGATGGTGAGCGTGAAGACCATCCCCATGACACCTAGCTGCGCACAATAAATGGAATGTACGCCCGCGGGGTGAGCAGCACGCCATTGGCATTGAAAGGCGTATCACTCGACCAGTGCTGATCTGCACCGCCAGCCCGTGGCTTTAGTTCGCCAGGACTCTGATTCCCAGGCGTGCTGTCATTGATCGTCGTGCCGCTTCCTTCATCAAACCGGTACAGCGCAATTGTGTTGCTATCTAGGGTATGCGGAGCAGTGGGGCGAGAAAAAGACCCAGAATAGCGGACCACATTCGACAATCGCAGATCGTCAAGCCAACCGTTGTAGTAACGACTGCCAGGATAATCATGCTTCTCTGCGCCCAAAACGAGATAGGGATCGCTGTTGGGATAACTAGTTGAGCGGTTAAGCCGATAATCGATCCGTCCTGATGGCCCCGGCATCTCATTATCAAGCTGCCCATCAATGTAGAGACGCACTAGGCCACTGTTTGCACGGGTAACAGCAACATGATGCCATTGACCGTCAGTCACTGTTACATGACCTTTGAGAAGACGATCATCACTACCTACACTAAAACCAACAACCAGTTTGCCATCACAAATCGCAACGCCATAATCACCATAGTCGCCATTACCGAATATATCCCGGTCGATGATAATATTCCCATAGTACCATCCATCACAATTTGGCGCATCATTGTCACCTGGATTAGCCTTCATCCAGAACTCTAGCGTCATATCACCACTGACATTAACCGGACGCGAGCTGGTGAGTTCGCCATTGCTATTGATGTTCCCCAGCGGGATTTTAATTCGATCACTGTCAGGTGCCTCATGATCACTGTTATGAAAGCCGTAAAAGCGGATAGAGAAACCACTGGTAGTAGCCGGTGCTGCTGAAGATGAAGATAAGGTTGATACACCGGTAGATGGCAGTGTTGGCTGAGTATCAGGTGCGCGATCGGGCGTAACCGATGGCGCTGCGGTCACATCACGCACCGATTCCGAAGTAAGCGGTGTTCCACTCGCGCCGCAGGCGATCAGGATCAGACAAATCCATCCACTCAACCATCGCGTATGCCACTGGCGTCCCATGCCATCCTCCGCTCGCCGCTGGCTATCTCGCTACCAAACCGCGATCTGCTCGTAACGTTGCCAATGAAACACGACACAGAACAGTCATTCCCTGTTGATAGCTGCGTTTCCGGTAACGAATGCCTCCCATACCGATACATGCGGTTCTTAATACTCCCTGCAACACGCGCCAGCAGTCTCCGCTTCAGGCAAACAATTCGTGAACCACCCAGTTGCCTGGTACACATCTACCTCTGCCTATGATGGCTAGAACCCAGTAGTGTTCTGAGTTCATCCATCAAATTTTTGCTACTACGCAATACATATTCACGGTACCACATTAGCAAAGGATGACACAATAGCCAGAAAGTACCACTAGGATGTTCAGGGTTCTTGCCCTTCCCGGTAGTGGTAATAGCAGAGGGGTGACAGGTTCATCCCTTCCGGCAGAAATGCAGTGAAGAGAGGATAGAGAAACGTAGACAAGATGGCTTCCCAACCCGATTGTAACCATACCCTCTCCCTTGCCTCGCCCGGTCAGCAAAGGGGTACCCCGAAGCTGAGCATGTTAAAACCACTGGATGCAGGTGAAGGTAGCTAACGCACTCCGCAACCCGAAAACAGCAAATACTACCCATCCCTAAAGTACCGCATACCGATGCTGATCGGCATATTCATGAATGATACGAGCGGCCCGTCTCCCTAATTCAACCGCATAATTCGTCCCACGATCCCAAGGGTAGACCTGACTCATACTCGCCCAGTACAAACCAGGAAGCGGGGTTGTAATCGGCGGAATGTTACGGCTATGGTTGACCGGCACTATCGGCTGGGCATACGTTTCGCGATGGAGCCAGAAGGCGCGTATCCAATCCGGTTGAAAAGCAGGATTAATCTGGCGTAGAGCCGGCAAAAATCGTTCGAGCAACGTTTGCGCATCAAGCCGAAAGTACTCGTGATCGGGATCGAGATAGTCGCCACAATAAATGAGGTGGTCACCGCCATAATGCACCGGTTCAATAAAGTTGGTATGCTCGACCAGCGCCAGAAACGGAAATTCATCTTTAGGCAGATTGAGCCAGTAGATACCGTTGGTTAGTGGACGACGAAGAGCAATTGTCATGACGACTGCCCCCATCGAATGTAGTCGGCGCAATTGCCCAAGATACTCACCAGGGAGTGAGGGAACCAGGCGGGCTAGCAATCCCGGCGCTCCGGTCACCAGCAACGCATCATATTCGACCGGTAGTGACTGCGAAGCAATAATTTGCCATCCGTTCGCCGTCTGGGTAACCATCTTGACCGGTGTCTGAAGGAACATTTGCACGCCACGACGGCGACAAACCGCTCCCAGTTCATCAGCGAAGGCTTGAAACCCACCCTGAAAATAGCCCAGCTTAAAGCTGCGTGCGCGCAGACGCGCCCAGAGCCAGGCCATGTTTACTTCATCAGCGTGTGGGCCAAACTTACCTTCCAATAACGGCCGCCAGATAACCTGCGCCACCCGCTGCCCTGCAAAACGCTCAGTCCAGGACATCGCTGTAACCTGTTCGAGCTTTTGCCAATTTCGGGTCACAAACTTCAGATAAAAGGCAGTGAGTCCGAAACGCAGCCGGTCAATGAAAGGTAAGCCGGGGAAACGCAATACCGGCAGAACACCATCGAGGGCATAACCGCGCCCCCGCCACCACTGAGCCGTCACCGGCGCCCGAAAGAAGAGGCGGTCACGCATCCCAATTTCATTGGTCAGATTGATAATCGCATGATCGGTTGTAAAGATATGGTGGTAAAACCGCTCAAGCGGCCATTCCCAACCTGCATCGCGAAAGCCGCTGGCTAACCCGCCCAATTGTGCGCTTGCTTCATAAACGGTGACTGAGTGACCCTGACCGGCAAGATCGTAGGCCGCGCTAAGACCGGCAATACCGGCGCCGACGACAGCAATCTTCATGGCAGCACCTTCTGAGGGTTTGCCGGTTCAGCGATGTCACTCTCGGCTGTGCCCGACGCACGCAACGCTGCTGCCCGATCCATATCACGCCAGGTCAAACTCTGGCGCAACATATACCAGGCGCCAAGCAGCGTCACCGGCAACCACAAGGCAACATGCAGCACCAGCGTATAACCGGCAGCAACGGCATGCACAACGCCAAATTGGGTCAAGATAGCAATTCCCGGCGCATCAAAGGTGCCCACATACCCCGGTGTTGAGGGAATTGTCGTAAACAGATTGACCACCGCCGTCATCAGCATCAGCACCAGAAAAGAGACCTCAAAGGGGAAAGCATGCATCACAAACCAGTACTTCAGCGTCTCTCCCAACCAGATCAGGGTCGATGTCAACAGGATCACGATCATTTCACGTGGGCTACGCAGTGATTGCAAACCAATGATAAAGCGATCAAAGAGGCCATGAATGTGTGGCCGCAACCGGTCTGGTGCAAAACGATCAACTAGCATCGTGTACAGACGACTCATACGCTGCGGACGGGCAGCCAACCAAATAAATCCGATCAACGCGACCAGAAAAATGCCACTGAACCCTATCACCAACGAGCGAAACATTGGTGGTAACGGTGCAAAAGGCAGGGTAACTGCAACAAACAGCAGCATGACCAGGCCATCGAATAGCCGCTCGAGCACCACCGTCGCCAAAGAAGCACTCATCGCGATACCACAGTTTCGTCGGAGCACATAACTACGGAGCACTTCCCCCGCTCGTACTGGATAGACGTTGTTTCCCATGTAACCAATCACGACAATTGGGAACAGCGTGCGCAACGGCACTGAGGCAATATGGTTGAGCATCGACTGCCAGCGCCAGGTTCGTATCCAGACCGTGATGAAATAGACAACAACTCCTGGTATCAACCACCAATAATTTGCCTCACGCAATGCCTCCCAGAAATGAGCCAGATCGAGGCCATAGAGCGCAATAGCCAGAAAAGCAAGACTAATGATCAATCCAAGCCATAATTTCCAGTGACGCACCGATATTCCTTCAACTGTAATAACAGAGCTATCGCTATTCGATCATCTTTGTGCATCTTACCCTTGCTATTGCCGAATGTCAAAGCGGTAGGATCAAGAGCGCGAAGGGGAGCGGTACGAATGGGTCGACACGGACACCACCTTGATGCCCCTGTGCTATCAAACCACTCGAAGAACCACCATCAAGGTTAACTGCAACCTCAATGGCTAGATCAACCGTCGCCAGGAACTGTGACCATTCGGCAAGGCTAAAGCTGGCAGCAGGAGCAACAATCAACAAGACCCGACCATCCTGATCGAGCGCAATCGCACTCCGCCGCGCACGCTGATCATCTGCTTTCGTGTAAGCGGCTTCCCCGTGTGCTTTGACCAGCAGCGGCCAGCCCTGAATGGCCTGTTCAAAGGGCTTCCCATCGTAAGGTTGTTCGGCCAGCGACCAGAGATGGGGCCTGCCTTGCGCATCAATGGCAAACATCCCGCCTTGATCGACATAGCTGGTTCCAATCACCCGTTGATCGCTGATCAGGAGTGCAACCGGCTCTCCATACTGATCGAAAAATCCACCATTAATCGCGGCTACAGCACCGTACTGCACTGCCCATGCCTGCAAGGTACGGGGCTTAGTCGGATCATAGGCAACGAAAAATCGTACTTGCGTTGGATCGATCCGCACGATTTGTACCGGTAATCCCGGTGCTTCGATCTGGCGAGATTCGACTCCCGATGCTATCAAACGCCAGGTAGCATCAGTATCAGGAGGTGTGGGAGTTGATAGAAGCGTTGGAACGATAACCGGACTGTCAACCTTGATCGGCGCCATCGTACAAGCCGCCAGGTAGATCGTCACTCCCAGCAGAATGAGCATCGGCACAACGTGCCGATAGGAGGCGCTCGTTGGTTGGCGGTGATAAACGCTCACTTACGCACCTCTTGATGTAGATTGTCGCCAATGACACGTAACCCGTTTGTGCTGCCTCTATTACCGCTTGCCATCGAGAGAAGAGTAGAAGGTTAGGAAAGGGTAAGAGTCGAACAGCAATTGCACAACCACGCTCGTAAGTATAGCGGAAGACCCCATTCTCGGAAGACGGAGAAGATGAACGTTGTCTTATACTCGTCGAAGCTACGCTCTTACCCTAGACGCAAACTAACTATGGTATGCTTTGACCCGCCACTTACCCCAACTGATGGTAGCCTGATCGGTAATAGAGCAGAGGTCTGCCCCCGAACACTCGTGCCGCGATCACTTCCCCTACGAAGATTGTATGATCCCCGCCGGGCAGCTTATCGTAGAGCCGACACTCGATCTGCGCCAATACCCCGTTGAGCAATGGCAAACCATTAGGTGACATAGTAAAGCTGTGCGGTGCAAATTTTGCTCCGTCATGCATCGCAAATCGCCGCGAGAGATATTCCTGATCTTCAGCCAGGATGTTCACCGCAAACTGACCGGCAGCGGCAATAACATCATGACTGGCAGCATTATGGTCAATGCAAATCAGCACCAGCGGTGGGTTAAGCGATAATGAAGCAAACGAACTGACCGTCAGACCGGCCAGGCGATCACCAAGGGCAGTGGTGACCACAGTTACTCCCGAGGCAAAGTGACTCATGGTCTGGCGAAAGAGTGATTCATCAATCATGGTTATCCTGTGGTTCGTTTACTACGTCGTGCAGCGATTGCAGCGTGAATCTCAGCCCCAATAGCATGTTCTGCCCGCGCCTCATCATCGAGGAGTAGCAATTGCGGTACAACCGGCGCTGGACCACCTTCGCGGTTAATAGCCACCATACTGAAGTAGCCGGTTGTGCATAGTCGGCGATCACCGATTAAGGGATGCTCGGCAAAGAGATGCACCCGCACCACCATCGAGCTGCGACCTACGTAAATAACTCGCGAGAACGCTTCAACAATTTCTCCCTGACCGATTGGAGTGCGAAAATCAATCCGTTCAGTCGAGGCAGTAACGACCGGTAAGCGGCAGAAACGCAGCGCAGCGATGGCCGCAGCTTTATCCATCAAAGCCATCACATCACCGCCAAACATCGTTCCGTACCCATTCGTTTGATGCGGCAAGATAAGCTCAGCCATCCGCTCTTCATTGGCAGCCCGTGCCGGTCGATGTTGCAACGACATGTCGTTCATATCGTTTGATCCTGAAGGTACAAAACGGCGCTCTGCCGAGCGCCGTCGCTGGCTACACGCAAACTCGTTGTGGGTATGAGCAAAGGGTTTTCTCGCCTGTCCTCATGCCAGTTCTGAACAGACAAGCGACACCATTTACCCACCCCATCCCTTTGAGAGTTGGGTCTCTTCACCGGGCTTACGCTTCGGCAAGCGGTAGATAAAGCGCACAATCTGATCGGCGGCCACGAACATAATAATTAGTGCCTGCACAATTTTAATCACATCGATAGAGAGGCTAGCCCGTACCTGCATCAGCCGTGCACCGGTCAGCAGCCCTCCCCACAGCAATCCCGAAAAGATGATCCCAACCGGATTAGCACGGGCCAACAGAGCTACTGCAATCGCATCAAAACCCAACCCCGAAAAAAAGTCTGCACTGAGCGCACCGCGCACGCCAATAACCTCAATCGCACCGGCGATACCGGCTAGACTACCGGCAATTGCCATCGCCAGAATAATCGTGCGTGGCACATTGATACCGGCATAGCGCGCTGCGTGAGGATTAGTCCCGGCAGTTCGCATCTCGAAGCCAAGCGTTGTTCGATATAGGAACCAAGCTACCACGAAAACCAGTACCAGCGCCAGAGGAATCCCTAGATGAAGAATGGTCGAGCTACCAACCTGAATCCCCGGTAAGCGCGCTGTTTCAGCTACCAGACGAGAGCGAGCACCCGTGGTATCGGCAGGATCACCAAGAATGTACGGCGTTTTGCTCCGGATCAGCCAATCTGTCATGCGCAACGCAATGTAGTTGAGCATAATCGTATTGATCACTTCGTGAGCACCGGTACGGGCTTTTAGAAAACCGGCAATCGCTGCCCAGGCTGCGCCACCCAGCGCTCCCGCAATCAGTGCTGCCGGAATATGAAACATGGCCGGCATTTGTAACGTCGTACCGATCACGACTGAAGCGACCGCACCAGCGTAAAGCTGCCCTTCCGCACCAATATTGAAGAGACCAGCTTTAAATGCCAATGCTACGCATAGCCCGCAAATAATAAACGGTGTCGAACGAACTACTGTGTCAGCCAGCGCCCGTGGTGAACCAAAGGCGCCTTCCCAGAGGCCAATATATGCCGCCTGCCAGTCGGCGCCGGTGATACCGATAATGAATGCGCCCACCACGAGCGCCGTAAAGACGGCCAAAATCGGCACGAAAACCCCTGACCAGCGATCCCATAATAAACGGAGCGCAGATTGACGAATACCTGTTTCAGTAGCTGCCTGCGCCATGCTTCTCTCCCTGACTATATCCGGGTAGTAATATTGTGCAATCTTGTCTGTACCGGCTCGCCTCTTCCCACGTCTTTGCTATCTGGTCGGGCAGGCAAAAGACGGATAAGGAAGGTGAATAGTGTGCTCGTTCAAGCACGATCTCAGATTTCCACCGAGACTGAACGATCCAACGTCGCACCTGCCATCAGTAAACCCAGCTCTTCGCGTGAGAGTTCGCCGTTTTTCACGGTTGCAACAATCTGGCCGTGATACATTACCGCAATGCGGTCGGCCAATGAGAGGATTTCATCGAGTTCAGCCGAGACTAGCAACACTGCAACCCCTTCGTCACGCTTTTTAACGATCTGGTTGTGAATAAACTCAATTGAGCCGACATCGATGCCACGGGTCGGTTGGGCAGCAATCAACAATTTGAGCTGACGGCTGAACTCACGGGCAACGATCAGTTTTTGCTGATTACCACCACTGAGCGAACTGGCCGGCACGGTGATCCCTGGGGTGCGCACATCAAACTCTTTGACCAGCCGTGCGCAGTGTTCGTTAATTGCCTGATCGTTCCGCACAATTCCACGGGCAAAAGGCGAAAGATAGTATGTCTCTAACACCGAATTGTCGGTAAGCGGGTACGAGGTTACCAATCCATCGCGCTGACGATCTTCAGGAACATGAGCAACACCCAATTCGCTGATTTTTCGCGGTGTTGCGTTCGTTACATCAACACCATCAATGCGGATAGTACCTGCTTCACTGGGGCGAAGACCGGTCAGGGCTGCAACCAACTCCGTTTGCCCATTACCCTGAACGCCAGCAATCCCCAGAATCTCACCAGCACGTACTTCGAGATCGACCCCTTTGACCGCCAGAAGTTGCCGGTCATCGCGTACCCGTAATCCACGCACTTCAAGCACTATTGCACCAGGACGGGCGGGCTGCTTTTCGACCTTCAAAATAACTTCACGCCCGACCATCATCGCCGCCAGACTGGCTTCTGTCGCCTGAGCCGGTGTTGTTTCGCCAACAACTTTACCACTACGCAACACAATGATCCGGTCGGCTACCTCCAGCACTTCCCGCAGTTTGTGGGTAATGAAGATGATCGATGTACCCTGAGCAGTCAATGTACGCATCACCCGTACCAGGTCATCAGCTTCCTGCGGCGTTAATACGGCAGTTGGTTCATCAAGAATGAGAATGTCAGCGTTACGGTAAAGAGCTTTAATAATCTCAACCCGTTGTTGTGCGCCAACATCGAGATCGGCAACCAAGGCATCGGGATCGACGACCAGGTTGTACTGCGCAGAAATAGCACGGATACGCTCGGCAGCCTGTTTGCGGTTGAGGAAGGGGCCACGAGTGACTTCATTGCCAAGAATGATGTTTTCGGTGACGGTCATCACCGGCACCAGTTGAAAGTGCTGGTGTACCATCCCGATACCGCGTGCAATCGACTCGTGCGGGTTGGTAATCCTGACCAGCTCACCTTTAACAAAAATTTCGCCCTCGTCCTGATGGTAGAGGCCGTAAAGGATATTCATCAGGGTTGATTTACCGGCGCCGTTTTCACCAAGGAGGGCCAGCACTTCACCCTTATACAGTTTGAGCGAAACATTATCGTTAGCGACGACACCGGGGAAACGTTTGGTAATATTGCGTGCTTCCAGTACAACCGGGCGTTCCTGGCCATTTTGCGTCACAGGCGACCTCTATTCAGACGTATCACATTACAATCTTACGCAGATATATCATATTGTAGCATATTCTGACGGTTTCGCTGATAACCATTTCCACCTTTGTTTTCAGCGCGGCCTGCGCGGCGTCGGCCTTGGGTATCCCGCAAATAACAGAAAAGCAGTGTTGAGTGCTATATACCTAGCTCTGACCGCAGATTGCGCTGAAGAGTCTCGATCGTTGTCACCAGCGTCGCACGTTCTGCTGACGGTAAGAACGTGGCCTGAGCAGCGTTGCGCGTCATGGTGCAAAGATCATCGACGGTAAAACCCAGATGAATAGCAGCCCGACGAAACTCCTCGCTGATCGTCGTCTCAAAAAAGGTTGGATCGTCGGAATTGATCGTTACCAATACGCCAGCATCGTACAGTTGTCGCAACGGATGCGTTTGCCAGGAAGTGACAGCTTTTGTACGTACATTACTGCTCGGACAAACATCGAGGACAATGCCACGCTCGATGAGGGTTGCTACTAGAGTTGGGTCTTCGATACTGCGAATACCGTGACCGATTCGGCTAACCCCCAAGACATCAATCGCCCCCCACACACTGGCCGGCCCCACAACTTCACCGGCATGGGCCATCACACCCAACCCAGCCTGACGCGCCGTTGCAAATAACGCAGCAAATTCTTCCGGCGGGTGACCAATCTCGTTGCCACCAATCGACCATCCCACCACTCCCAGCGCCCGACAGTCAATAGCTACTTCGAGGATTGGCCAGGCCGCTTCGGCACCGTATTGGCGGCCATAATCAAAGACGATCCCCACTAACGGCCCACCCTGCTCTCTGGCTTGCGCAAAACCCGCCGCCGCACCAGCCACTACCTCACGGAGATCGATCCCCCGCCGCACGTGCTGCATTGGCGAAATCATCACTTCGGCATAGAGTACCTGCTGCGCTGCCAGTTCTTTCCCCAACTCGTAAGCGAGCAGCGCAAAATCTTCACCAGAAACGATTGTTTCGGCTAAGACCATAAACGTGTCGAGGAAATGCTGAAAGTCGTCGTATTGGAAGAGCGCAGCTAATTCTGCTTCATGCTGTACCGGCAGTGCAACACCATTGCGCTGACTCAACTGCAAAAAGGTGCGCGGTGAAACGGCGCCTTCAAGATGGAGATGCAGTTCAACTTTGGGCATGCGCTCAATGAAGGTTGCAAGGGCCGGTGGCAACATGACGCTCTCCTGCTTGATGCCAACAGTACGATCAGGTGTCGTCGCTAATGGGGTATATTGTACCCGATGATTGGGATGTTCCTGCAAGGGATAGATATAAGAACGAACGATGATACGGAGCAGGTACCAACGATGACGGATGGTATTTTTCGATTATCATGACCCTCACTGCACCGGCTGAGATAGTGTCCGATCGCACCAACTGCGGTGTGACAGCACTTGCATAGCACTGAAGGGCCGTTACCGTTCCTGCTCGATCAACCACGAGCGCGTAATACCAATCCTGTCTGCGAAAACTACATATCCTGGTACGCAGGCCTCTACCCGCATCCGGCGGTAGCAGCGGCAAAACGAGACCAGTTGCAGGATCACATCAGATGGGAGAGGGGCGGGTTGAGAACTTGCCCCGACCATACGCGAACGCGCATCATCAGCACGCGACCAGGAGCCTAACCTGATGCCACCGTAGCGATGCCGCTGGCCTGTGTCGGGCAGGCATGCCAGAGACAAACATATTAGTGGGCGGGTTGGGAACCCGCCCCGACCATACGCGAACGCGCATCATCGGCACGCGACCACGAGATCACCTCAACACGGGCAGCCGCATATCTTTTCTTTGCCCACGCTGCGGACATTCCTAATCTCCTCGCGCAGCTCCTCTCTCCTCACGTCTGCCAGAAGGCCTACGCTCTCAGGCGAGAAACGAGATACACGCTCAGTTACTGATACCACTGGCCCGCAGCCGTTCGGCGTTATCGTAGATGATCAATGCCTCAATAATCTTATCGAGTTCACCATCAAGAACTGCCGGCAAGTTCGAGAAATTCTGTCCGATCCGATGGTCGGTAATCCGATCTTGCGGAAAGTTATACGTCCGAATCTTCTCAGCCCGTTCACCACTCCCCACCTGGGCGAGTCGTGAGGCGCCAATCTCGCGTTGACGTTTCTCTTGTTCACGAGCGTACAGACGCGCACGCAACACAGTCATTGCCCGCTCGCGGTTTTGAATCTGCGACCGACCATCCTGACAGGTGACAACAATTTCTTCCGGTGTACCGGGCTTATAAACGATCCGTACCGCCGAGTCAGTTGTATTCACCCCTTGCCCACCGTGACCAGCACTCCGAAAGACATCAATGCGCAGGTCTTCCGGCTTGATCTCGATCTCAGTATCTTCGACCTCAGGGAGTACAGCTACAGTTGCCGTCGATGTATGGATGCGACCACGCGCTTCGGTGGCCGGTACGCGCTGCACGCGATGGACGCCACCCTCGTACTTCAACTGGCTGTAAGCGCCCTGACCGTGAATCTGGAAAATAACCTCTTTGATACCACCGATACCATTTTCGGTCAGGCTATCAACTTCAACTTTCCAGCCGCGCGACTCGGCGAAACGTGTGTACATGCGGAAGAGATCGGCGGCAAAGAGCGCTGCTTCGTCACCACCTTCGCCCTGCCGGATCTCCATAATGACATCCTTTTCGTCGTTGGGATCGCGTGGCAGCAGGAGCAGCTTCAACTGCTCTTCGAGCTTGAGTAACCGCTTTCGCTGCGTCTCAAGCTCTTCCTGGGCCAGTGCCCGCAATTCCGGATCGCTATCGTCGAGCATCGCTTCCGCTTCGTCAATTGCACGTTGGGTAGCCTGATATTCACGATACGTAGCAACAATGTCTTCCAGTTCGCGCTGTTCACGGGCATACTGCTGCAAGAGGGACGCATTTGTTGCTACCTCTGGCTTCGCCATCAATTCGGTTAATTCATCGTAGCGTGCGGCAACGGCAGCCAGTTTATCAAACATAATCTTATCTTCCGCTACTCAAGATGGTCGATGGCACAATACGTGCTTTACGCTGCAACGTATGTGCCATCGAAGGTTTTTCAATTCAGACCAAGTGCAGCAGCTTTGGCCAGTTTCTTTCGACGATTCCGCTCGGCGCGACGACGCTTCTCTTTGCGCTGCTCACTCTTCGAGATAAAGTGCATTTTCTCGCGATAGGTTTTGGTGATTCGCTCAGCGACAACACCTTTATTGAAGCGGCGAATGAGCTGTTCAACGGTTTCGCCTTCTCGACGTTCAACTCGCATAGCGCTGCCGGATCAACGGTACCTGGTTGCGATAGAGAATCGTGACCTGGCGTGGGGCATCGCCCGATTCTTTTGTTGCTACCGTGATCCTTCCTCTATCACCTCCTTCGCTGTGGATTTGGTGCGCCCCTTTGCAGCGACATGCGCCGTTATCGTACACCGAATTAATAGTATACCTGATCGTTTGTGAATGCGCAACCGTCACCCCATTCGTTAGCAGTTTTCAGCTTCGGGTCTCCTTTGATGACCGGACGATACAACAACGGAGTAACACCGACGAGCATCACGCACTTGCTGCCGATGACTCCTGATGCACGTAGTCACCTGCGCGTGCGGGCCTTCGGCCCGCCTCGGACAGGCATCCAAAAGACGGCGGGCAGCTTGAGAAGCTACCCCGCCATCATCGCCTAGGTGCGCAGGCCTCCGGCCCGCCTCAGCAGAGTGCTGGATGCGGTGGGCGAGTTCTCAACCCGACCCAACATACGCTAACGACATGATCGACGAGCGAAGAGTGGCTT